>Ga0209370_1000204_pt1 | contig 110470 bp, 102 predicted proteins | sample AgamicAtPrz_FD_187164 | JGI IMG/M metagenome (GOLD analysis project Ga0209370, IMG submission 187164) | Agave microbial communities from Guanajuato, Mexico - At.P.rz (SPAdes) (version 2) | ecosystem: Host-associated > Plants > Phyllosphere > Phylloplane/Leaf | place: Guanajuato, Mexico...
GTTTCTACAACACCAGCCGGTTGCACTCGTCGCTGGGCTATCGCAGCCCAGCGGACTACGAAAGGCTCCCGGCCGTGCCCGGATAACGACTACCTATCTCGGTGTCCGAAAGAACTTGACCAGGACAGTAGGACGCCGCGGGGGGTTACCCCCTCTCCCGCTTGCGGGAGAGGGAAGGGGTGAGGGCCAGCGGCCTCCGCAGTCAGAAGGTTTCCCAGTCGCCGTCGTCGGCGGCTGGCGCGGGACGCGGCGGGGGCGCCGCGACCGACGGAGCGGCGGCGGCTGGCTTCGGCGTCGGCGGCTTGACGGCGCCATGCGCGGCGCCATTCGCCCCGGGCCGGACCGCCTTCATCGGCGCGGGCTGGGTCGAGGCCGTCTTCGCCACCACGCCGGGCGCGGTCGATGCCGAGCGGGGCGATGCCGTTGACGCCGCCGACGCCGCCAACGAGGCCGGCCTCGCCGCCGGCGCGCGAGCCGCGGCCTGAGCCGGCGCTGCCCGCTTCACCCCCTCCATGGCGTCCTGCCCGAGCCGGAACACCGACACGATCTCGGTCAGCCGGTGCGCCTGGTCCTTGAGGCTCTCGGCCGCCGCCGCCGATTCCTCCACCAGCGCCGCGTTCTGCTGCGTCATCCGGTCCAGCTGCACCACCGCGTCATTGACCTGCGCGATGCCGGCGCTCTGCTCGGTCGACGCGGCGGTGATCTCGCCGATGATGTCCGTCACCCGCTGCACGCTGTGCACGATGTCGTTCATCGACTCGCCCGCCGCCTGCACCAGCCGCGACCCGGCCTCGACGCTGGTGACGCTGGCGCCGATCAGCGCCTTGATCTCCTTGGCGGCCTCGGCGCTGCGCTGCGCCAGCGAGCGCACCTCGCTCGCCACGACCGCGAAACCGCGTCCCTGCTCGCCGGCGCGGGCCGCCTCCACCGCCGCGTTCAGCGCCAGGATGTTGGTCTGGAAGGCGATGCCGTCGATGACGCCGATGATGTCGTTGATCTTCTTGGAGCTGGCGTTGATCTCGTCCATCGTCGAGACCACCTGGCCCACCACCTCGCCACCGCGCGCCGCCGCGCTCGACGCGCTCGAGGCCAGCTGGTTGGCCGTCTGCGCCGCGTCGGCGGTCTGGCGCACCGTCGCGGTCAGCTCCTCCATCGACGACGCCGCCTGCTGCAGGTTGGACGCGGTCTCCTCGGTGCGCTGCGACAAGTCCTGCGAGCCGATCGCGATCTCGCTGGACGCGGTGGTGATCGAGTTGCTGGCCGAGCGCACGTCCAGCAGGATGCGCTGGATCTTCTCGGCGAACAGGTTGAAGGACGACGCGATGCGGCCGACCTCGTCCCGGCCGCCCGCGGGCAGGCGCTGGGTCAGGTCGCCGTCGCCGGCGCTGATGTCGTCCAGCGCGGCGCGCACGCGGTCCACGCCGCGCAGCATCGCGCTGATCGTGCCGGTCATCGCCAGCGCGGCGATCGCCATCATGACCAGCGCCGTGATCACCGCGGTGCGCAGCAGCGCGCCCAGCGAGGCCAGCGCCTCGTCCTTCTTCGCCGCGACGAACAGCTGCCAGTCGGTGTCCGCGATCGGGGTGCCGCTGATCAGGAAGTCGTCCCCGCCGACCCGCGCCTCGGCCCAGCCGGCCTGCGGGTCCAGCGCGGTCGCCAGCGCCTGCGGCGTCAGCTGCTCGGAGATCGCCGTGGCCGCCTTCAGCGCCAACTGGGCGTCCGGGTGCGCGACGATCTTCCCGTCCTTGGACATCAGGAAGGCGAAACCGCCGGGTGTCGGCTTGATCGCCTGGACCGTGGCGACGACGTCGTCCAGGAAGACATCGGTGGCGACCACGGCCTTGGTGCCGCCGCCGCTCTTGTCCGCCGCCGCGAAGGTCACCACCAGGCGGCCCTTGGACGCGTCCATGTAGGGCGCGGTCAGGATCGTTCCCGACGCGGAAGCGGCGCCGGTGTACCAGGGTCGGCCGGTGGGGTCGTAGTCGGCGGGCAGGTTCTGCGGCGTGTTGAAGACGATCTTCTTGTCCGCGAAGCCGACGTAGGCGGCCTCGAGCCGGCCGGACTTGGCCGCCTGCTGCAGCAGCGGCACCGGGTCGGCGGCGCCGACCGCCGGCTGCAGCGAGGCCACGATGTCGCGTTGCGCCCGCACCCATTGCCGGATCGCGTCGCCGCGCGCCGCGGCCAGTTCATCCAGGGCCTGGGAGACCTGCCGGTGGGTGTGGCCGCGCACCGTCACGTAGTTGGCGACGGTGATCGCCAGCAGCGTCAGGGCGACGATGCCCACGCCCAGCGAGATCAGTCGGGTCTTGATCGAGTCGAACATGAACGGGCTCCGTGTCTCGTCGGCGCCGGGCGTGTGCCGCTCTCTGGCGCGTGCCTCCACGATTCGCTCTCTCGGTCTTTTCTCCTGCTCCGGGACCCCTCAGGGCAGGGCGCGCGCCCGGAAGGAGAAACGCCCGGACGGTGCCGGGCGTTGCGCGCGATCAGGCCGTGGTCATCGCATCCATCAGGCCCATGTCCGCGCTGGACATCAGGCCCTCGATGTCGATCAGGATCAGCATGCGCTCGGCGACCGCGCCGATGCCCATGATGAAGCTGGTGTTGACGGCGCTGGCGCTCAGCTCGGGCGCCGGACGGATCACGTCGCGGTTCAGCTCCAGCACGTCCGACACCGAGTCGACCACCGCGCCGACGACGCGGTTCTTGACGTTCAGCACGATGACGACGGTGAAGCTGTTGTACTCGGCGGTGGCGCAGCCCAGCTTCAGGCGCAGGTCCACGATCGGGACGATCACGCCGCGCAGGTTCACCACGCCCTTGATGAAGTCGGGCGCGTTGGCGATGCGGGTCGGCTGCTCGTAGGAGCGGATCTCCTGCACCTTCAGGATGTCGATGCCGTACTCCTCCTGACCCAGGCGGAAGGTCAGGTACTCGCCGCTGGCGGGCGCGGCGCTGACGCCTTGCGGGACCAGCGCGCCGGAGTTCGCTTGCATGACTTGCGTGCCGGTTTGTTGAACGATTTCCATGTGTTGACCTCGTGCGGCGGATTAGAAGGTTTCCCAGTCGCCGTCGGCGGCGGTGGTGGCCGGCACAGCCGGCGGCGGAGTGAACGGGGCGGGCGCGGCCTTCGGGGCCGCGGGCTTGGGAGCGGCGGGCTTGAGCGCGGCCCGGGCCGGTTTGGCGGCCGTGTTTGCGGCCGTCTTTGCGACGCCATGGGCCGGCGACGCCAGCGGCTTCGCGGCAGCCACCGGCTTGACGGTCGGCGCCGGGGCGGCGCTGAACGACGCGGCCGGCCTGGCGCTGAAGGTGGTCGACGCGGACGTGACGCCCGACGACGACGAAGACGAAGAAGACGGCGACGATGAAGACGACGACTTCGCGGTGAACGCGGTCGCCGACAGCGCGCCGGCGCTGCCCGACACGCGGAAGCGGTCGACCACGGCACCCAGGCGCTCGGCCTGGTCCTTCAGGCTCTCGGCGGCGGCGGCGGACTGCTCCACCAGCGCGGCGTTCTGCTGCGTCATCTGGTCCAGGTTGCTCACGCCCTGGTTGACCTGGCTGATGCCGTCGCTCTGCTCGCTGGAGGCGGCGGTGATCTCGCCGATGATGTCCGTCACCCGCTGCACGCTGGAGACGATGTCGCTCATCGTCGAGCCCGCTTCCTGCACCAGGCGCGAGCCGGTCTCCACCCGCTCGACGCTGGCGCCGATCAGGGTCTTGATCTCGCGCGCGGCCTCGGCGCTGCGCTGGGCCAGCGAGCGGACCTCGCCCGCCACCACCGCGAAACCGCGGCCCTGCTCGCCGGCGCGGGCGGCTTCCACCGCCGCGTTCAGCGCCAGGATGTTGGTCTGGAAGGCGATGCCGTCGATCGTGCCGATGATGTCGCTGATGCGCTTGGAGCTGGCGTTGATCTCGTCCATCGTCGAGACCACCTGGCTCACCACCTCGCCGCCCTTGGCCGCCGCGCCCGAGGCGGAGGAAGCCAGCTGGTTGGCGGTGCGCGCCGAATCGGCGGTCTGCTTGACCGTGCCGGTCAGCTGCACCAGCGAGGAGGCGGCCTCCTGCAGGTTGGACGCGGTCTGCTCGGTGCGGCTGGACAGGTCCTGGTTGCCGGTGGCGATCTCCACCGAGGCGGTGCGGATCGAATCGGCCGCGGTGCGCAGCTGGCCGACCATCGCCTGCAGCGCTTCCTGCATGTGGTGCAGCGAGCGCATCAGCTTGGAGGCCTCGTCCACGCCCTCGACCGGCTTCATCTCGCGGGACAGGTCGCCCTCGGCGATGGCTTCGGCGAGGGCCTCGGCCTCGGCCAGCGGCGCGCAGATGGTCTGCATGTTCAGCAGCGTCAGCGGCACCACGACGATCGCGGCGAACACCAGCACCAGGCCGAAGGTCCAGAGTACGCCGCCCTGCGTCTTCTCGATGCCGGCGCGCATGTCCTCGGCCTGGGCCTGCATGCGCTTCTCGACTTCGTCGAGCTGCTTCTCGGCCTGCGCGACCTGCTCTTTGGCGGGACCGAGCAGCCGGTCCGCCACGGCGGCGTGGTCATAGGCGCCGGCCTCCAGCTGCGACACCACGTTGGCCGACTTCTGCGCGTAGGTCTCCAGCGAGGCCTTGATCTGCATCAGCACGGCCTTGTCGTCTTCCGGGCTGAGCGCGGCGACGGCGTCGAGGTGCTCGGCCGCGGCCTTGCGCGAGGTGTCCCAGGCCGCGTGGGCCTGCTTCACGACCTCGGGCTTCTCGTAGTTGATGATCATGTCCTTCTCGTAGCGACGGATATCCCCCATCGCGCCGTGAAGGGCGCCCACGCGCTGGCCGCGGGCCGCGGATTTCTCCAGGAACTCCTGGGTCTGTCCCCGCATCGACTGCATGCCGAACAGGCCCACACTGCCGACCACCATCAGCAGCGCCAGCACGATGCCGATCGCGCCGATCATGCGGGTCCGGATGCTGAATTGACGCATCAACGCGCTGAAATTCATGTCTACCTCTTATGCGTTGCGCACCGGCCGCCCGGCCGATGCCCACGTGACTTCAATGGCGCTCAATGGCGCTCAATGGCGCGAGCGGCGCACCAGGCTGCCCACGTCCAGGATCAGCGCGACGCGGCCGTCGCCCATGATGGTGGCGCCGGAGACGTCGGTGACCTTGCGGTAGTTCGCCTCCAGGTTCTTGACCACGACCTGCTGCTGGCCGAGCAGCTCGTCCACCAGCAGCGCGACGCGGCCGCCCTCGGCCTCGACCACGACCATGATCGAGCTGACATGCTCGAAGTCGAAGCGCGGCACGTTGAAGACCTGCTCGAGCTCGACGACGGGCATGTACTCGTCGCGGACCTCGACCACGCGGCCGGAGCCGCCGACGGTCTTGATCGTGTCGGCCTGAACCTGGAAGGACTCGACCACCGAGGACAGCGGCAGGATGTAGACCTCTTCGCCCACGCCCACGCTCATGCCGTCCATGATGGCCAGCGTCAGCGGCAGCCGCACCGAGACCTTCATGCCGTAGCCCTCGGCGGAGTCGATCTCCACCGTGCCGCCCAGCGAGGTGATGTTCTTCTTCACCACGTCCATGCCGACGCCGCGGCCGGAGACGTCGGTGACCTGGTCCGCGGTCGAGAAGCCCGGCGCGAAGATCAGGCCCCAGACTTCCTGGTCGGTCATGGAGTCGGGCGCGTCGATGCCTTTCTCGCGGGCCTTGCGGATCAGCTTCTCGCGGTTCAGGCCGCGGCCGTCGTCGCGCACCTCGATGACGATGGAGCCGCCCTGGTGGGAGGCGACCAGCGTGATCGTGCCCTGCTCGGGCTTGCCCTTGGCCAGGCGATCGGCCGGCGATTCGATGCCGTGGTCGCAGCTGTTGCGCACCAGGTGGGTCAGCGGGTCGGTGATCTTCTCGACCAAGCCCTTGTCCAGTTCGGTGGCTTCGCCCTGCGTGACCAGCTCGACCTTCTTGCCGAGCTTGGCCGCCAGGTCGCGCAGCATGCGCGGGAAGCGGTTGAACACCACCGACATCGGGATCATGCGGATCGACATGACCGATTCCTGGAGGTCGCGGGTGTTGCGCTCCAGGTCGGCCAGGCCGGACGCCAGCTGCTGGTACAGGCCCGGATCCAGGTTGCGGCTGTTCTGCGCCAGCATGGCCTGGGTGATGACGAGCTCGCCCACCAGGTTGATCAGCTGGTCGACCTTCTCGACCGACACGCGCAGCGTCGACTGGTCCGGGCTGGCGCCGCCGCCGGCGCGCGGGGCGACGTCGGTGCGGGCCGGGGCCGCCGGCTTGGCGGCCGGGACCGGCACGCTGGCCTTGGCGGCCTCGGCCGCCTTCGCCTCGGCGGCGGTGGCCTCGGGCACGCCGGGGGCGTCGTCGAAGAAGCCGTAGCCGGGGTCCTCGTCCTTCTTGGTCTCCACTGGCGCGCCGGGCGCGCCTTCATGGAAGCCGAAGCCCTCGGTCAGCGGCATCAGCTTGACCTGCTCGCGCGAGACGTGGAAGGTGAACAGGTCCAGCAGGTCGTTGTCGGTGCTGCTGGTCAGGACCTTGAACCGACGCATGCCGTCGGCCGGGATGCCGCCGTCCAGCGGCTCGATCGTGCCCAGGTCGGTGATTTCCTTGAACAGCTCGACCAGGTTGTCCGCCTGCGCCGTGTTGCTCAGCGGGCCGACCAGCAGCTCGAGCTGGCGCACGGTGGACTTCAGCGGCGCGGGGGCCGCGGCTGCGGGCGCGGGCGCGGCGACCGGGGCCGGCGCGGCCGCGGGGGCGCCGTCCAGCGTGCCGCCTTCCACCAGCGTGCGGATGCTGCTGAGCAGGGCCGAGGTGTCCACCGCGTCGGCGCCCGAGCCCTGGTGACGGGCCAGCTGCGCCTTGAGCGCGTCGCCCGACTGCAGCAGCACGTCCACCATCGGCGAGGTCGGGGCCAGTTCATGACGACGCAGCTTGTCCAGCAGCGTCTCCATCTGGTGCGTCAGCTCGGCCACGTCGTTGAAGCCGAACGTCGCCGCGCCACCCTTGATCGAGTGGGCGCAGCGGAAGATGGCATTCATCTGCTCATCGTCCGGGTTCTCGATGTCCAGGTTGAGCAGCAGCTGCTCCATGTTGTCGAGGTTCTCGCCGGCCTCTTCGAAGAAGACCTGGTAGAACTGGCTCAGGTCGATGCCTGCGCCGAGATTTGCGCCTTCGGAGGTCATATCTCCCATGAATCTCTCCAGCTCGCCTTCAGCGGATCACCTTGCCGATCACCTCGATCAGCTTGGCCGGGTCGAAAGGCTTGACCAGCCAGCCCGTGGCGCCGGCGGCGCGGCCGGCCTGCTTCATCTGGTCGCTGGACTCGGTGGTCAGGATCAGGATCGGCGTGGTCTTGAACTTGGGGTTGTCGCGCAGCTTCTTGGTGAGGCTGATCCCGTCCATCCGGGGCATGTTCTGGTCGGTCAGCACCAGGTCGAAATCGCGTTGCGACGACTTCTCCCAGGCGTCCTGCCCGTCCACCGCCTCCACGACGTTGAAACCCGCATTCTTGAGGGTGAACGAGACCATCTGGCGCATGGAGGCCGAATCGTCTACGGCGAGGATCGAGGGCATTTTTGGTTCTCCGGATGACAAGCGGTTTTCGGGTGGACCTGAAGATTCTTGAGGGCCTTGACGGCGGTCTGCCGACAGCGGCCGGTGTTTTCGTGACCTAACGGACGGAACGACGGAACATCGTCAGAACAACTCGATCGATCCCGCGTCCATCTCGTCCTGCGTGACGGGATTGGGACGCAGCGGGGCGGTCTCGACGACGGCCGTGCCGTCCTCGTCCTCCCCGAAGGTATCGCGGGCCAACTGGTCCGAGCAATTGCGCAGCCGCTGGCTCGTGTGCGCGATCAGCTGCGTGGACATGTCCTGGAACTGCAGCGCCGTGATCGCACCGGCCAGATGCAGCATCAACTGCTGCAGCGCGTCCTGGTCCCGGGCCTCGGGCAGGCGCTCGCGCATCTGGTCGACCAGGCCCGACGCGCCGAAGAAATGCGTCGACAGGGCTTCGCAGGCATCGTCCAGCAGACGCTGCAGGCGCTCCAGGTCGTTGTTGACCGTCATCAAGTGGTCCTGCAGCTCGGCAGCGGCCAGCAGCGGCATCAGTCCGCTGCCTTCCGGCTCGACCGACGTCTCATCGATATGCATCTTGGCTCCACATAGGGCGTCCTGGTGCGTCGTCATGTCTGCCCAACTCAAACATGCGCCCGGACTTGTCGGCTGGCAAGAATCTTCGGCTTTTGCCACGCATCTGTCGACGGGACTAACCGTGCAAAGTAGTCCCATTAGCTTGGATCGACTGGACGCTGACAAATCTCGATAAGGGTAAACCCAAGACTCTACGGTTTCCAGATCAATAAAACCCAGGGGTCTCCTGCGCAGATGAGGGATGCGCGACAAACTTGGCATACTCGCGCCCATGCCGACTCTCCCCCTGGCCGAGCGCTGTCTGCGCCTGCTGCATATCGAGGATTCCGACCTGGATCACCAACTGATCCTGGCCCAGCTGCAACGGGCCGGATTGCGTTTCGAAATCACGCGGCTGGACACGCTGCCCGATATCGAAGCCGCCCTCGACCGGACCTGGGATGCGGTGATTTCCGACTACAACCTGCCGGGGTTTTCGGGGCTCGTCGTGCTGGACATGATCAAGCAGCGGCAACTGGTACTCCCGTTCGTGCTGGTGTCCGGCGAGATCGGCGAGGACACCGCCGTCGCGGCGATGCGCACCGGCGCGTCGGACTACCTGCTCAAGAACAACCTGGCGCGGCTGGCGCCGGCGCTGCTGCATGCGATCGAGTCCTGCGAGGCCCAGCTCGCCCGCCAGGAGGCCGACCGCGAACTGCTCAAGTCCAAGCAGCAGCTGCACGAACTGGCGGGGCACCTGCAGACCAGCGTCGAGATGGAGCGGGCCGCGATCGCGCGCGAAATCCACGACGACGTCGGGGGCTCGCTGACGGCGCTCAAGTTCGACCTGGCGTGGATCGCGCGCCACAGCAAGGACGAGGACGTGCAGCAGCGGGTGCAGTCGGCGCTGGAGACGGTCACCAGCGCCATCGAATCGAGCCAGCGCATCATGCACAACCTGCGTCCCGCGATCCTGGAACAAGGATTGCTGGCAGCGGTGCAGTGGCTGGCGGCGCGCTTCGAGCGCCGCACCGGCATCGCGACCTCGGTGCGGCACGTGGGTGACCAGTTCCAGCTGCCGGCCGGCGTGCCGCTGGTGGCTTACCGCTGCGCGCAGGAGGCCTTGACCAACGTGTCCAAGCATGCCGGCGCGACCCGGGTCGAGGTGGAGTTGAGCATGGAGGGCGGCGTGCTGACGCTGGAGATCAAGGACAACGGCCACGGCATCGCGCCGGGCGACCTGAGCAAGGCCCGCAGCTTCGGCATCCGCGGCCTGCGCGAGCGCGCCGCGACGGTGGGCGGCTGGGTCGACCTGAGCAGCGGTCTGCATGGCACGGCGCTGATCCTGTCGGTGCCGCTGCGCGGCGTCATCGGCGACTTCGAGTTCGACGAGGACGGCGAGCCGCTCTCCGTCGGATCCGGCCATGACCCCTCCTCGTGGGGCGCCCTATGATCAAAGTCATCCTTTGCGACGACCACGCGCTGATCCGCCGCGGCATCCGCGACACGCTCTCCGACGCGCCCGACATCGAGGTCGTCGGCGAGGCCGGCGACTACGGCGAGCTGCGCAGCCTGATGCGCAGCCTGCCGGTCGACAAGCAGTGCGACGTGCTGGTGCTGGACATCAACATGCCGGGCCGTAGCGGCCTGGACGTCCTGCACGTGCTCAAGGACGAGGGCACGACGACGCGGGTGCTGATCGTGTCGATGTATCCCGAGGACCAGTACGCGATCCGCGCGCTGCGCGCCGGGGCCTTCGGCTACGTGAACAAGGGCGGCGACCCGCAGCTGCTGGTGCAGGCGGTGCGCACGGTGGCGCAGGGCCGCAAGTACGTGACGCCGGAGATCGCGCAGATGCTGGTCGAGAGCCTGACGGCGCCGGCGCCGGAGCAGGCCCACCAGAAGCTGTCGGACCGCGAGCTGCAGACGCTGGTGATGATTGCCTCCGGCAAGCGCCTGTCCGACATCGCCGAGGAGCTGATGCTCAGCCCCAAGACTGTCAGCGTGTATCGCGCGCGTGTCCTGGAGAAGCTGGCGCTGTCCAACAATTCCGAATTGACCGTCTACGCCATCCGCAACGGACTGGTCGAAAGCTGAGCAGTCCCGCATTGCTCGCTGTTCCAAAGGGGAAAGTCAGCGAGCCCAAAAGGTGGGCAGGCAGCGAGTGAGGGTGGGGCCGGAATGGGGCTTGGGGGTCCAGGAGGGATCCCCCATGCCCCGTGGAGAGCCCGCGCTTGGCGACCCGAAGTCCAAACCAACGCGCCCCGTCGAAACCGCCCCCTCCCGTTCGTCGTCTTCAGGGGACATTCGCGCCTGCCAGCCGCCATTCATCGCAAGCGAGTCTTGACGAGGCGGGGGCGCCTCGGAGAATGCGCCCCGGATTGAACACAGGGGGCCGTCATCGATACCGCATTGTTGAAAGAGCTGCGCATCCAGGGCGATGAGCGCGAGGACCATGGTGGCGGGCCGCCGCGGTGGGTCTGGATCCTGGGGGTGGTGCTGATGGTGCTGGCGCTGCTGGGCGCGGGCGGCTGGTGGTGGTGGACGCAGTCCCAGGTGCCGGAGGTGCAGACCGCGAACGCGCAGGCGCGCGGCGGCGCGGGCGGCAACGCGGTGCTCCAGGCCACCGGCTATGTGACCGCGCGGCGCGCGGCCACGGTCTCGACGCAGATCACCGGCACCTTGACCGAGGTGCTGTTCGAGGAGGGTGACAAGGTCCGCAAGGGCCAGGTGCTGGCCCGGCTCGAGGACCATGCGCTGCGGGCGGCGCTGGACATGGCGCGGGCCAACGTCAAGAGCGCCCAGGCCAACATCGAGGCGACGCGGGCGCAGTTGGCGCAGGCGCAGTCCGACCTCCGGCGCCAGGACGAGCTGGCCCTGAGCGGCATGACGACCCGGCAGCTGGCCGAGCAGGCCCGCACGGCGGTGACCGCGACCGCGGCGCAGCTGGAGGCGCGGCGCCGCGAGGCCGACGCCGCCTCGGCGCAGGCGGCGCAGGCGCAGGTCAACTTCGACTACACGGTGGTCAAGGCGCCGTTCTCCGGCGTCATCACCGCCAAGGCGGCGCAGGTCGGCGAGATCGTCTCGCCGCTGTCCGCCGGCGGCGGCTTCACCCGCACCGGTGTCGGCACCATCGTCGACATGGACTCGCTGGAGGTGGACGTCGACGTCAACGAGGCCTACATCGGCCAGGTCAAGTCCGACATGCCGGCCGAGGCGGTGCTGGATGCCTATCCCGACTGGCGCATCCCGGCGCATGTGATCGCGGTGGTGCCGTCGGCCGACCGCGGCAAGGCGACCGTCAAGGTGCGGGTGGCGCTGGAGCAGAAGGACCAGCGTGTCGTGCCCGACATGGGTGTGCGGGTGTCCTTCCTCGCCGGCAAGGCGCAGGCGCAGGCCGCGCCGCCGCCGGGCGTGCTGGTGCCGCGGTCCGCGGTCGTCACGCGCGACGGCGCGGACGTGGTGTTCGTCGTCGTCGGCCAGAAGGCCGCGGCGCGCAAGGTCAAGCAGGGAACGCCGGTGGGCGACCAGGCGGTGGTGCTCGAGGGCCTGAAGGCCGGCGAGCCCGTCGTGCTGAATCCGCCGGAGCAGTTGCGGGATGGTGGCGCGATCAAGCTGACCGCCGCCAAGTGAACGAAGTGCATGAACCGTTGAAGCGAGGAGTCACCGTGAGCAACCTGATCGAGATCCGTGACCTGTCCAAGGTCTACACCCGCGGCAAGCAGAAGGTGGAGGTGCTGCACCACATCGACCTGGACGTCGCCCAGGGCGAGTTCCTGGCCTTGATGGGCCCGTCGGGCTCCGGCAAGACGACGCTGCTGAACCTGATCGGCGGGCTGGACCAGCCCAGCGGCGGCAGCATCGCCATCGGCGGCGAACGCATCGACCAGCTCAGCGCCGCGAAGCTGTCCAAGTGGCGCGCGGCCAAGGTCGGCTTCGTGTTCCAGTTCTACAACCTGATGCCGACGCTCTCGGCGCAGCGCAACGTCGAGCTGCCGCTGCTGCTGACCAAGCTGTCGGCCGCGGAGCGCAAGAAGCGCGCCGCGATCGCGCTGGCGCTGGTGGGCCTGTCGGACCGCGCCAGTCACAAGCCCACCGAGCTGTCCGGCGGTCAGCAGCAGCGCGTGTCGATCGCCCGGGCGATCGTGTCCGACCCGACGCTGCTGGTCTGCGACGAACCGACCGGTGACCTGGACCGCCAGTCCGCCGAGGACGTGCTGGCGCTGCTGCAGGCGCTCAACCGCGACCACGGCAAGACCATCGTGATGGTCACCCACGACCCGAAGGCCGCCGAGCGCGCGCGCCAGACGCTGCACCTGGACAAGGGCACGCTGGTCGAGCAGGTCGCCCACGTGGTGGCCTGAGCCCGCGCGGCACGGCAACGACAAGGGGTCGTCATGAAATACCTTCATCTCATCTGGGCGGCGCTGTTCCGGCGCAAGCTGCGGACGGTGCTGACGCTGGTGTCCATCATCACCGCGTTCCTGCTGTTCGGGCTGCTGGACGCGGTCCGCACCTCGTTCGACCAGGCCGGCCAGTCGGCCAATGGCGCGTCGCGGCTGCAGACCGGCTCGCGGCTGTCCTTCATCCAGACGCTGCCGATGGCGCTGACCCAGCGCATCCAGGCGGTAGACGGCGTCAAGATGGTGACCTACGCGAACTGGTTCGGCGGCGCCTACCAGGACCCGCACAACCAGGTCTTCAGTTTCGCGGTGGCGCCGAACTACCTGGACGCCTATCCGGAGATGGTCGTCACCGACCAGGCGAAGCAGGCCTTCGCCTCGACCCGCATTGGCGCGCTGGTCGGCGAGGGCCTGGCCAGGCGCTTCAACTGGAAGGTCGGGGACAAGATCCCGCTGCAGTCGACGATTTTCCCGGACCGCAGTGGCAGCAAGAACTGGCAGTTCGAGATCGTCGGCCTGATCCACGCCGCGGACAAGAAGTCCGGCGGCTGGTACGACCAGATGTTCCTGCTGAACTGGAAGTACTTCGACGACACGACGCCCTACAACCAGGGCGCCGTCGGCTGGTACGTGACGCGAGTGAACGATGCGAACCAGGCGGACCGCGTGGCCAAGGCGATCGATGCGATCTCGGCCAACTCGGACCATGAGACGCGCACGCAGACCGAGCAGGCGGCGATGGCCTCGTGGATGAAGCAGGTGGCGGACATCGGGCTGATCGTCAGCTCCATCATGGGCGCGGTGTTCTTCACGCTGCTGCTGCTGTCGGGCAACACGATGATGCAGGCGGTGCGCGAGCGCACCAGCGAGATCGCGGTGCTCAAGACCATCGGCTTCTCCGGGCACAGCGTGCTGGCGATGGTGCTGGCGGAGTCCATCCTGCTGCTGGTCATCGGCGGCGTGATCGGACTGGGCCTGGCCAGCGTGCTGGGTCCGATCATCAGCGCGGGCAGCGGCGGGTCCCTGAACCTGCCGGCGGCCGGCTTGAACAGCTGGGCCATGGGCGTGGGCTTCATGGTGCTGTTCGGGGTGATCGTCGGTGCGCTGCCGGCGCTCAACGCGATGCGGCTGAACATCACCGACGCGCTGGCGGGGAGGGCCTGAACATGAAATTCCTGAAGAACCTGGGACTGGTGCTGCTGCTGGCGCTGGTGCTGGCCGCGTGGGTGATGCTGCCGTGGTTCGGCGCCCTGGCGCTGGCCGTGCTGCTGGCGCTGTGGATGCTGCTGACGCGCCGGGGCGCGCAGGCGCGGTCGGTGACCAGCGTCGGCGTCAGCACGCTGCCGCAGCGGCTGGGCTCGTCGGCGGTGATCGTCGTGGGCATCGCCGGCGTCGTCGGCGTGCTGGTGGCGCTGCTGGCGATGGCCGAGGGGTATGCCGAGACCTTGCGCAAGTCCGGCAGCGAGGACACGGCGATCGTGCTGCGCGGCGCGTCGGCGGCCGAGGTGGCGTCGGTGATGTCGCGCGAGGACATCACGCAGATCGCGCAGGCGCCGGGCGTGGCCAAGAGCGCCAAGGACGAGCCGCTGGTGTCGGCCGAGACGGTGGTCGCGGCCAACCTGCGGGTCAAGGGCACCACCACCGACGAGGAAGGCAGCGTGCAGATGCGCGGCGTGGGCGATGAAGCCTTCGCGGTGCGGCCGCAGGTCAAGATCATCAGCGGGCGCAAGTTCCAGCCGGGGCTCAAGGAGTTGATCGTCGGCCAGGGCGCGGCGCGGCAGTTCGAGGGCCTGGAGCCCGGCAAGCAACTGCGGCTGGGCAGCCAGATGTGGACGGTGACCGGCGTGTTCGCGTCGGGCGACTCGATGGAATCGGAGTTGTGGGCCGACGCGCCCGTGGTGGCCGAGACCTATCGCCGCGGCGCGAGCCGCAATTCGGTGACGGTGAAGCTGACCGATGCGGCGGCGTTCAAGGACTTCAAGGCCGCGCTGGAGGCCAATCCGCAGCTCAAGGTGGACGCGACGACGACGCTGGCCTTCTTCGCCAAGCAGTCGGAGCAGATGACCAAGATCCTGCGCATCATCGGCATCGTGGTGGGCAGCATCATGGCGGTGGGGGCGGTGTTCGGCGCGCTGAACACCATGTTCGCGGCGGTCGCCACACGCGCCCGGGAGATCGCCACGCTGCGCGCGATCGGCTTCCCCGGCCTGCCGGTGGTGGTGGCGGTGATGCTGGAGACCATGCTGCTGGCGGCGCTGGGCGGATTGATCGGCGGCGGCATCGCCTACCTGCTGTTCAACGGCCACGCGGCGTCGACGATGGCGGCGGGGTCGGTGGGCAAGCTGAGCTTCGAGCTCCGGGTGTCGGGGCAACTGCTGTGGGAAGGCCTGAAGTGGGCCCTGGCCATCGGCTTCATCGGCGGCCTGTTCCCGGCAGTGCGGGCGGCCAGCGTGCCGGTGACGACGGCGCTGCGGGAGCTGTGATGATATGAAGAGCCGCGACCCTCAGGAGATGGTCGCGGCTCGTTTTGCTCAAGGGCGCGCAGCTGCAAACGTCTGTGGGGCGGCGCGCTGTCGCCTCGCCGAGCCCTTCAAACGCAGCAGCTTGCGATGCAGGTCCCACGCGATGTTCAAGGCATCGGCGGCGCACTTCATGTCGACGCGCTGGTCAAGCACGTAGTCCGCCTTCTTGCGCAGACCGTGAAGCAGCGACAGCCTGAACGCCAACTGCTTTCCGTGGGTCATGAGCCGCTCGCGGGTCAGGCGATGAGCCCGGCCGTCGCGAACCGTCACCTTCATCGCATCCCGCGCGACCAGGAAGACGCCGTAGTAGGCGCGCGAAATGGCCGAGCGCAGCCAGGCCTCTCGCTCGTCCTCGGCCAGTTCCTCGGCCAGGCAAAGGAACTCACTGGGATTGAATGCGGTCATCAGCCGGTCCTCCGAGGTTCCTGGCACCCTCGTCAAGGGGCCTGGCGGCATGGCGCCCCGTCCGGGGAAAGAGGGTGACCGGCCCCGCGACATGGGCCAGGTGCAGGGGAAATTGATCGTAGAAGGCGTCTTCCTCGGGGTGGTTCAACTGCTCGCGCTCGGAAAAGCCGTAGACGCTGAAGATGAGGATGCCTGCCGATTCGTCGTCGGGGCAGATTTGCGTGGTGATCTCGCGATCAGGGAAGCTGCTCACCAGATGGGCGCAGAAGGCATCGAGGTCTTCCTCGCTGATCTCGTCGTGACATCGCAGGAAATCCTTCCTCATCTGTTCATGCAGCTCGGAGCCGATCAGCGCTTCACCGTCGTCACCAACGCGTCGCGGAGGCGCGGTCGTCGAGCGATGGGTGGATGCCAGGGTGGCGTTGACCTGCTCGGTCTCGGCCTGGGTCATGGGTCGCATGGATGTTCTCCGTCGTCAGGTGAATCGGAATTCGCCGCAGCGCTGCGATGCATGTCGCGGCGATCGAGTTCCGTGATTGTTCAAACCTGACCCTCGTTCGGCCATGACCCAAACTGGTTGGCGAAGGGGGATAAAAAGACCAGGAAGAGAACCCCCGAAAGAGGGCTTCGGTGCGGCGAGGCGTCAGCGTCGAGCCAGGTCTCGATTCGCAGGCGTCAGTTGAACGCCGCCAGCATCCGCTCCAGCGCGACCATGAAGGGCTGATGCATCAGCGGCAGCGTCGCCACCAGCCCCACGAGCCCGATGCTGACCGTCAGCGGGAAGCCCACCGAGAACACGTTCAGCTGCGGTGCCACCCGCGAGATGATGCCCAGCACCAGGTTCACGAACATCAGCATCGTGATCAGCGGCAGCGCGATCCACAGGCCCATGCGGAAGATCTCCGCGCCCCACACCTGGGGCTGGGCCACGCGCAGGAAGCGGAAGGGCTCCTCGCCGACCGGGAAGGCCTGGAAGCTCTCCACCAGCGAGTTGATCAGCATCAGGTGTCCGTTGATCGCGACGAACAGGAAGGCGACCATCGAGCCCAGGAAGCGCGACGAGGACGTGCCCTGCGAGCCGGTCGACGGATCGAAGAAGCCGGCGAAGTTCAAACCCATCTGCAGCCCGATCAGCTCGCCGGCGAATTCCAGCGCGGCGAACACCACCCGCACCGCGAAGCCCATCGCCAGGCCGATCAGCAACTGCTGCGCGACCGCCGTCAGCAGCTGCGGCAGGGAGTCCAGGGGGATCACCGGCATGGCCGGCAGCGACGGCTGCGCCGCCACCGCGATGAACAGCGCCAGGCCGATGCGCACCCGCGTCGGCACCTGGCGCTGGCTGAACACCGGCATGCCGGCGAACAGCGCCAGCGTGCGGATGAACGGCCACAGGATCGGATTGATCCAGGCCAGCAGCTGCGCTTCGCTGAAGGAGATCATCGGAGCGGCCGGAGGGACGGCGGGCAGGGCGGCGGGCTCAGCCCAGCGCCTGCGGGATGCTCTGCAGCGTGCGCTGGATGTATTCGACCAGGGTCGTGATCATCCAGGGCCCGGCGATCGCCAGCACCAGGACGGCGGCGACGATCTTGGGCACGAAGGAGAGCGTCGATTCGTTGATCTGCGTCGCCGCCTGGAACACCGACACCAGCACGCCGACGGCCAGCACCGTCAGCAGGATCGGCGCCGCCACCATCAGCAGCACGTACAGGCCCTGCTGGCCGATCGTGAAGACCTGTTGAGCATCCATGGACTTCTCCTTGCGGACCGCGCCGCTACTGCGCGAACGACGCCGCCAGCGACCCCAGCAGCAGGTTCCAGCCGTCCGCCAGCACGAACAGCATCAGCTTGAAGGGCAGCGACACCAGCACCGGCGACAGCATCATCATCCCCAGGCTCATCAGCACGCTGGAGACGATCATGTCGATCACCAGGAAGGGGATGAAGATCAGGAACGCGATCTGGAAGGCCGATTTGAGCTCGCTGGTCACGAAGGCCGGCACCAGCACGCGGAAGGGCACGTTCTCGGGCGCGACGTTGGGCTCGAGCTTGGCGAGCCGGGCGAACAGCGCGACGTCGGACTGGCGCGTCTGCTTCAGCATGAAGGACCGCATCGGCACCTGCGCGCGGTCCAGCGCCACGTCGAAGCCGATCTGGCCGCTCTGGTAAGGCTGCCAGGCCTCGGCGTAGACGCGGTCCAGAGTCGGGCTCATCACGAAGAAGGTCAGGAACAGCGACAGCCCCACGATCACCTGGTTGGGCGGTGCGGCCTGCGTGCCCAGCGCCTGGCGCAGCAGCGACAGCACGATCACGATCCGGGTGAAGCCGGTCATCATCAGCAGCACCGCCGGCAGGAAGCCCAGCGCGGTGAAGAACAGCAGCGTCTGGATCGGCACCGAGTAGCTGTTGCCGCCGGCGCCCTGGCCGATGATCAGCGGCACGCTGGCCGGCGCGCCGCCGCCCTGCTGGGCCCAGGCGGCGGCGCCCAGGCCGCCGAGCGCGGCGAGGATCGCCAGCGCGCGCAGCGGGCGACGCGGCGGGGAAGGGAGGTTGGGGACCGTCATGCGCCGTGCCCGATCAGGTCGAGGTGGGGGAGTCGGGGCCATCGGCGTGCCTGCCGCCGAGGTTGCGCTTGAGCAGCGAGGAGAACGAGGGCTGCGCGGCCTGCAGCGCCGCGCCGGCATCGGCCTGCGGCGGCATCACGTGCAGGGTGCGGATCTGCTGGCCGGTGATGCCCAGCACCAGCCATTGGCGGTCCTCGTCCTGGCCCACCTCGACGATCACGATGCGCTGGCTCGGCGCGATCACCAGCTGCGCGACGGTGCGCAGCTGCCCGCCCAGCGCCGCGCCGCCCAGCGGCGTGCGTTTCAGCAGCCACAGCACGACAGGGATCAAGGCCAGGATGGCCAAGAACCAAAGGAGTGGGACAAGGCTGTTGTTCATGGCCGGCGATTATGGCGAAAAGGCTCAGCAACCTTCGCATACGGCGCGCTGGCGTCGTTGCCGCTGCTCGCCGGACAGGAAGTCCGGCTCCGCGCGGCGCCTAGCCAGCACACCGTCTGCTCGATTGCTGAACCTTTTCGGAGAGCGGTGAACGGTGAGCGGGGTCACGCCTTGCTGAGGCGGCGCATGCGTTCGGACGGGGTCACGATGTCGGTGAGGCGGATGCCGAACTTGTCGTTCACCACCACGACCTCGCCTTGCGCGATCAGGTAGCCGTTGACCAGCACGTCCATCGGCTCGCCAGCCAGCGCGTCCAACTCGACCACCGAGCCCTGCGCCAGCTGCAGGATGTTCTTGATCGGGATGCGCGTGCGGCCCAGCTCCACCGTCAACTGGACCGGGATGTCCAGGATCATGTTGATGTCGCTGCCCGGCAGGTTGCCCGGCGTCGGCGCGAAGTTGGTGAAGGCCGCCGGCGCGACCTGCTCGGCCACCGGCTGCACCTCGGCCGCGACCTCGCTGCCGCCACTGCCGCCGGCCTCGGCCAGCGCCGCCGCCCATTCGGCGGCCATCGCGTCCTGTTCGTCCATCGGGGTGTTGTCAGCCATTGCGGGCTCCCAGCCAGCCGGCATCCGGGCCGGTCAGCATCTTTTCAATCTTGATCGAATACTTGCCGTTCGAAGTGCCGTAATGGCAGTCGAACACCGGCACGCCGTCCACCTTGGCCTGGATGATCTGCTCCAGGTCCAGCTCGATGAAGTCGCCCGGCTTGAAGGCCAGCAGCTGTTCCACCGTCGCGGGCGCCTTGGCCAGCTCCGCCACCAGCTCGACCTCGGCCGACTGGATCTGGTGCTTGAGCAGGTTGACCCAGCGACGGTCGGGTTCGCTCGAATCCCCCTGCGTGGTGCTGTACAGCACGTCGCGGATCGGCTCCAGCGTCGAGTAGGGAATGCAGAAATACACCGTGCCGCTGGTCTCGCCGATCTCCAGCGTGAACGAGGTCGAGACGACGATCTCGCTGGGCGTGGCGATGTTGGCGAACTGCGGCTGCATCTCCGAACGCTGGTACTCCAGCTCCAGCGGATAGATGCCCTTCCAGGCCTTGAGGTACTCCTGGATGATCACTTCCACCAGGCGCAGGATGACCCGCTGCTCGGTGGCGGAGAAGTCCCGGCCCTCGATGCGGGTGTGGAACTTGCCGATGCCGCCGAACAGCGAGTCGATCACCGCGAACACCAGCGTCGGATCGCAGACGATCAGCCCGCTGCCGCGCAGCGGCTTGACCGACACGATGTTGAAGTTGGTCGGCACCACGATCTCGCGCAGGAAGGCGCTGTACTTCTGCACCTTGATGCCGCCGATGGCGACTTCCGGGCTCTTGCGGATGAAGTTGAACAGCCCGATGCGGATGTTGCGCGCGAAACGCTCGTTGATGATCTCCATCGTGGGCATGCGCCCACGGACGATCCGTTCCTGGCTGGCGAGGTTGTACTCGCGGATGCCGCCGGTCTGGACCTCCTCGGCCTCGAGCTTCTGGCTCTCGCCGGTGATGCCCTGGAGCAGGGCATCGACTTCGTCTTGCGACAGGATTTGCTGATTCATCGCCTGATCCCTTCGGGAGGTCCGCTCACTGCACGATGAAGGTGGAGAAGAGCACCTGCGTCACCGGGCTCTCGACCGGGCGCTTCTTTTTCTTCTTTTTCTTCGGCGCGGCGTCTTCGTCCTCTTCCTCGTCGTCGAGCTCGATGCCCATCGGACGCACCGACTCGCGGCGGATCTCGCGGGCCAGCTTCTCCTTGCCTTCGCCGCTGAGCAGCTCGGCCGAGGTCTTGTGCGACAGCACGATCAGCACGTTGTTGCGGATCGCCGGCATGTAGGCCTTGAGCTGGTCGGCGAACTTGGGATCGGCCACCTCCAGCGTGATGCCGATCTGCGCGAAGCGGTCGACTTCCTTGTCGGCCAGGTTCACGGTGAACGGATCCAGCGGAACGAAGGTCGGCGGCGTGCCGGGCTTGGCGTGGGCGGTGGCCGCGGGCTTTTCCTCGGCGGCGCCTTCCTCGTCCTCGGCATGGGACTTCTTCTTCATCATCAGCAACGCGGCGACGCCCACCAGCACCACCACCAGGACGATGGCGATGATGATGATCAGCTTCTTCTTGCCGCCACCCTTGACGGCGGCGTCGTTGCCTGCGGCGGCTGTGGCCATGGGCGCTCCGATGATGAAAAAAATGGATCTGGCGGGGAACCGGACCTGACGATCCGGCAATGGCTCCCATTGTGGAGCGCCGCCCCCGCGCTCAACGCGCGAAAAGGCGGCGGATTCCGGTCAGACTCGCGGACCGTCAGGCGTACAGGTCGACCAGCCCGCGCGGCGCGGTGCGCCGTTCGCCACGGCCGGTGGCCGCGACGGCACCGTCGTCGTCACCCCGGCCGCCGCGGCGACCGTTGCCGTTCGACGCGCCATCCGGGCGGCCGTCACCGCGATTCTGTCCGCCTTGGGAGGAGGTCTGGGCGAACACCCCGCCACCGCTCAGGGTCAGCCCCTGGGCCTGCAGGGCGGCCGCCAGGTCGGGCAGGCTGCGTTCCAGGACTTCCCGGGTGGCCGCCTGCTGCGCATGGAAATTCACCTGCGCCTGCTGGCCGTCCAGCTGGATGTTGATCGACACCGGGCCCATCTCGACCGGGTTCAGCTGGAGCTGGGCCTCATGGATGCCGTCCTGGATCAGCAGGCTGACGCTGGCCGAGAGCTCGGGCGCGAAGTCGGGGCTGTCCATCGGCTGGCTCAGCGGCACGCTGGGCGTGGGGGCCGGCGCGGCGCTGTCGGCACCGGCGGTGCCCGCAGCCGGAGCGGCCTGCTGCGCTGCGGCAAGCAGTGCCTCGAAGCTCGGCGTCGGGCCCTTGGCGGCGCCGTCGGCCATGGCGATCTCGTGCGCGCCGCCGGCGGCAGCCTGCAGGGTGTCGGTCCGGGTCGACGCGTCCGCGCCGTCCGCGGCGCCCGGCTGGCCGGCCTCGGCCTGGCTCAGCTCGCGCTGGAGCTGCTGGCGCTCGCGCATCGCGTCGCCGGTGGTGAGCGGCTTGCCGTGGGCGTGGGCGCCGCCAGGCAGGGCCTCGCTGCCGGCTTCGTCGGCGGAGGCGCCGCCGCGTGCCGGCTTGGGCTCGGCCGGGGCTTCGCCGCGCAGCATCGCCAGGATCTGCTCGGCGGAGGTGGCGCCACTGTCCTTGGCTTCCTTGGCGGCCTTGCGGTCCTGGCCCTCGGCGTCCTGGCCGTCCACGCGCTCGGAACCCGGGGCGTCGGAGGCGGCGGTTGCCGTGGCGTCCGGCGCATCGCTGGCATCGGCAGCATCGGCCTGATCCGCGGCGGCGGCCGTGTCGGCACGGTTCGCCGCGCTCGCGCGGGCCGGCGCCTTCGCGTCCTCGGCCTTGTTGGCGCTCTGGCGGGCCGCCGCGTTGCGGGCGGCCAGCTTGTTCTCTTCCTTCGCGGCGGTGTTCTCCGGCGACCGGGCGGGCGGCGCGGCCGGCTTGGGCGCGGGCGCCGATTCCTGGCGCTGGGCCTGCTGGCGGGCGTCGAGCTGCTGGGCTTCCAGTTGGCGGGCCTGCTGCTGCGACTGGGCCTGCTGGGTCGCCAGCTGCTGCGATTGCAGTTGCGCCATCGTCGAGCGGGCCGACTGCGCCGATTGCTGCTGCAGCTGCTGGTTGCTCTGGTTCAGCAGGCGTGAGAAATCGGCCGAGCCGCCGTCCTTGCGGCCGGCGGGGGCGGACGGCATCGCGCCGAGGCCGCCCGGCAACGCGGGGGTGTTCTGGATCTGCGTCATGACGGGAAAAAAGGTTCCGGCGACCGGATCGCGCTCAGGCGACCAGGCGCGACATCGGGTTGCCGCCGCGCGAGGCCGCGCGGGCGGCCTGCTCGTCGGTGGCGCGTTGTTCCTGGCGCATCTGCGTGCGCAGCGTCTCGGCGCGACGGCGCTCGATCAGCTTGCGGACCGAGGCGACACGCAGTTCGCGCTCGCGCAGCAGGTCGCGGGCGGCGTTCAGGCGCTGGTCGGCGTAGTCGGCGATGCCGCTCTGCTGGCCGATCGCCTGGTCCAGCCGTTGGCCGAAGTTCTGGTAGCAGCCCAGCAGCTGGACCGTGGTCCGCTGCGCGAATTCCTGCGACCAGCGGCTGCGGTAGTCCGTGCGGTATTGCGCCAGTTGGTCATGCTGGTTGCGGGCGGCGTTGGCACGCGCCTGCGCGTCCTGCAGATGACGCAACGCTTCATCGCGCTCGGCCTCCGCGCGTTCGAGGAGAACGGTCAGGGCCTGCAAGTTGGAACTACTCATGTCGATGACCTCGCTTCACGGATGTCGGCAGCTATCACGCAAAGTTGAGTGTGGCGGTCAACTGGTTGAGGCAATCGTTCAAAGAAGCGGGGGAATGCATGTCTTGTTGGAGCAATCGGTCCATGTCGCCATGCAGGCGCACCGCCAGGTCCAGTTCGGGATCGTGCCCCGGCTGGTAGGCGCCGAGCTGGATCAGGTCGCGCGCCTTGTTGTATTTCGCGAGCAATTGCCGGAATCGGCGCGCCAGTTCGACGTGCCGCTTGTCGGCGACGCTGGTCATGACGCGCGAGATCGAGCGCTCGACGTCGATCGCGGGGTAGTGCCCGCTCTCGGCCAGTTCGCGGCTCAGCACGATGTGGCCGTCCAGGATGCCTCGGGCGGCGTCGGCGATCGGGTCCTGCTGGTCGTCGCCCTCGGACAGCACGGTGTAGAACGCGGTGATCGATCCCTCGCCCGCCAGGCCGTTGCCGCTGCGTTCGACCAGTTGCGGCAATTTGGCGAAACAAGACGGCGGATAGCCCTTGGTTGCCGGCGGTTCGCCGATGGCCAGCGCGATTTCCCGCTGCGCCATCGCATAGCGGGTCAGCGAGTCCATCAGCAGCAGCACATGCTGGCCGCGGTCGCGGAAATGCTCGGCGACGGCGGTCGCGTAGGTCGCGCCCTGCATGCGCAGCAGCGGCGGCGCATCGGCCGGCGCGGCGACGACCACGCTGCGGCGCAGGCCTTCCTCGCCCAGGATGTCCTCGATGAATTCCTTCACTTCGCGGCCGCGCTCGCCGATCAGGCCGACGACGATGACGTCCGCCTGCGTGTAGCGGGCCATCATGCCCAGCAGCACCGACTTGCCGACGCCGGTGCCGGCGAACAGGCCCAGGCGCTGGCCGCGGCCGACGGTCAGCAGCGAGTTGATCGCGCGCACGCCGGTGTCCAGCGGGCGGCGGACCGGGTCGCGGTCCATCGCGTTGATGGGGCGGCGCACCATCGGTTCGTCGCGCACGTCCACCAGCGGGCCGCCGCGGTCCAGCGGATGGCCCTGCGGGTCGACGACACGCCCCAGCAGGCCGTCGCCCATGGGCAGGTGCAGGCCGCGGTCCTCGTCGCGGCGCCAGGGATGGCGCTCCTCGCCGAGCACCGGCCCGTGCAGCGCGGCGGGCCGCGGCAGCACCATCGCGCCGCTGGCCAGGCCCTGGATCTCGTCGGTGGGCATCAGGTAGGCACGGTCGCCGGAGAAACCGACCACCTCGGCCGTGACCGGGCGCTGGCCGCGGCGCGGCGCGGCGGCGGTGGAGGGCATGTGGATCTCGCACACCGAGCCCACCGGCACCTTCACGCCGGTGGCCTCCAGCACCAGGCCGGCCACGCGCACCAGCTTGCCCTGCGGCTCCAGCGCCGGCGCGTTGCCGGCGAAGGCCTGCAGGTCGTCGAAGTACTGGGCCCAGCGGTCGGTGCGGCTGCTCATGGCTCGCGGTCCCCGCTGTTCTGGTAGCCGTGCGGCAGGCCGCCGTACTGGCTGGGGGTCGGATCGTTGCGGAAGTCCAGGCGCGCTTCCTGGGCCACCTCGGCGGCGCTGCGGCGGTCCTCCCAGACGGAGGCCTGGCCCAGCGCGCCGACGGCGGACTGCCAGCGCGCCGGCAGCGAGGCGTCGACGCTGCAGATGTCGGCGTCGACCTTGACGCCGCCCCGGGCGATGGACGGGTCGGGAATCACCTGCGCCTCGCGGGCGCGCAGCTCCTGGCCAGCGCCGTCCAGCACCAGCGGCAGGTCGTCCGGATGCACGCGCACGCGGACGTGGCGGGCGTTGATCAGCAGTGCCTCGACGGCGTCGTGCGCCACCCTGGAGACCAGCTCCGGCGCGGTCGACAACTCGTTGCGCACGACCTGGCGGGCGAGCTCGACGGCGGTGCGGGCCAGCGCCTCGGCCATGTCCTGCTCGATGGCGCTCAGGTCCTGGTCGAAGCTGGCGACCAGCTGCCCGACCTGCGCGCTGATCTGCTTGGCGAAGCTCTGCTTGAACGCGTCCAGCGCCGCCATGCCGTCGCGGTAACCGTCCTGGTAGCCGGCCTGGCGGGCCTGCTGCATCAGTTCGTCGATGCTCGGACCGGGGGGCGGCGGCGGGGGCGGGGGCTCGACCGGCGCGGGCGCGCTGACGGAGGGCTTGCGCGGCGGCGCGGCGCCGTCCAGCGTGCCCGGGTTCCAGGCGGCGAAGCCGGACAGTTCCTCGCGCGGAATGATGCGGCTGTAGGTGTTGCCACGCGGCGCGTCGCCCTCAGGGCGGGGCGGCGGCGGGACCTGGCGGGGCGGGCGGGTGACCATCGGTTCGGGTGTCGGTCGCTATCGAGGGCGTCGAGGGGGCGTCGGGTTTACAGGAACTGGTCGTCGCCGCCGCCGGCCAGCACGATCTGGCCCTCGTCGACGAGGCGGCGCACCACCTTGAGGATTTCCTTCTGCTCGGCCTCGACCTCGGACAGGCGCACCGGGCCGCGCGATTCCAGGTCCTCGCGCAGCGTCTCGGCGGCGCGGGTGGACATGTTGCGGAAGATCTTCTCGCGCAGCTCCGGGCCGGCGCCCTTGAGCGCGACGATGAGCGACTCGGACTGCACTTCCTTGAGCACCGCCTGGATGCCGCGGTCGTCGATCTTCTCCACGTCCTCGAACGTGAACATGTTGTCCATGATCTTCTGCGCCAGGTCGGAGTCGGCTTCGCGGATGTAGTCCAGCACCGAGGCCTCGACGCTGGTGCCCATCATGTTGATGATCTCGGCCGCGGTCTTGACGCCGCCCAGGTTGGACTTCTTCATGCGTTCGCCGCCGGCCAGGATCTGGCCCATGACCTCGTTGAGGTCCTTGAGCGCCATCGGCTGGATGCCGTCCAGCGTGGCGATGCGGATCAGCACCTCGTTGCGCTGGCGCTCGGTGAAGACGCGCAGCACGGAGCTGCTCTGGTCGAAGTCCAGGTGCGACAGGATGGCCGCGACGATCTGCGGGTGTTCATTGCGCAGCAGTTCGGCGACCGAGCCCGGGTCCATCCACTTCAGCGACTCGATCGAAGACACGTCCGAGCCCTGCAGGATGCGGTCCAGCAGCAGGTTGGCCTTGTCGTCGCCCAGCGCCTTGCGCAGGACGGAACGCACGTACTCGTCGGTGTCGCTGACCAGGGTGCTCTGCGATTCGGCGACGAGGTCGAACTTGTCCAGCACCTTCTCGACGCGGTCGCGCGGCACGACCTTCATCTTGGCGATGGTCTCGCCCAGCTTCTGCACTTCCTTCGGCGACAGATGCTTGAAGACCTCGGAGGCCTCTTCCTCGCCGAGGGACATGAGCAGGATGGCCGCGTCTTCGACGCCTTTGTCGTCCATGGTGATGTCTCGCTATCGATCCTGAGGCAGGGTTCCCGGCAGCGCCGCTCAGCGGCGGCCGCCGGCCGGGGAGGTTTCCAGCTCTTCGCCGTTGACCCAGGCGCGCATGATGTTGGCCACCGCGACCGGGTTCTCCTTGGCCAGCAGGCGGGCCCGCTCCAGCTTGTCGTTGGAGATCGGCGCCTCCAGGGCCGGCAGTCCACCGGGACCGCCCAGCGCCAGCTGCTCGTTCTCGACCACGCTCAGGCCGTTGTTCCCGGCAGTGTCGTCCTTCTGTTCGGCCGGCGGCGGGAAAGCCGCCTTGAGAGCAGGGCGAACCAGTCCGAACACGGCGATCAGCGCGATCAGCACCAGGGCGGCCGGCACGGTGGCATCGCGGGCGATGTCACGCAGCCAGGGCTGCTGCCACAGCGGCACGTCGGCGGGCTCGACCTTGTCCGACACGAACGGGGTGCTGATCACCTTGACCGAATCCCCGCGCTCCTGCGAGAAGCCCAGCGCCTCCTTGACCAGCGAATCCAGCTTCTGGATCTCGGTCTCGGACAGCGGCTGGCTGGAGGTCTTGCCATTCTTGTCGGTGACCGTCTTCTGGTTGACGACGACGGCCGCGTTCAGCCGGCGGACCTGGCCGATCGCGTTGCGGGTGACGCGCACGGTGCGGTCCAGCTCGAACTGCGTGTCGTTGTTGCGGCGCATGTTCTGCGTGCCGCCGGATTGACCGGCCGGCTGCAGCGGCTGGGCCTGGCCGTTGATCGGCGCGGCCGCCTGTGGGGGCACCTGGTTGGTGGTGGCGCCCGGCACGCCGGTGGGCACACCGGCGGTGCCGCCGGACTGCTCTTCCGAGGTCAGGCGGCGCACCGCGCTCTGGGTGTTGGGGCCCTGGTTGGGGCGGTATTCCTCGGCGGTGGACTCCACCTGGTTGAAGTCGACGTCGGCGGTGACCGTCGAGCGCAGGTTGTCGCGGCCGACCACCGGCTCCAGCAGCTCGGCGATCCGCTTGTTCAGGTTGGCTTCGACCTGCTGCTTGTACTGCAGCTGCTGGCTGTCCAGGCCGGTGGCGTTGCCGTCGGGGTTCTGGGAGAGCAGGGCGCCGGTGCTGTCCAGCACGCTGACGGCCTTGGGGTTCAGTTCCGGCACCGACGAGGACACCAGGTGGACGATGCCGGCGATCTGGGCGCGGTCCAGCGTGCGGCCGCCGCGCAGCGTCAGCATGACCGAGGCGCTGGGCTTCTGCTGTTCGCGGAAGAAGCCGTTCTGCTGCGGCATGGCCAGGTGGACGCGCGCGTCGGCGACGTCGGCCATTGCGGTGATGGTGCGGGTGAGTTCGCCCTCGAGGGCGCGCTGGAAGTTCAGGCGTTCGTTGAACGCGGTCTGGCCGATGGACTGCTTGTCCATCAGCTCGAAGCCGACGATGCCGCCCTTGGGCAGGCCGGCCGAGGCCAGCTTCATGCGCAGGTCGTAGACCTGGTTGGCGGGGACCATGATGGTGCCGCCCGGCTCGTTGCGGTAGGGCACATTCATCTGCGCGAGCTGCGCGATGACGGCGCCGCCGTCCTTGTCGGAGAGGCCCGCGAACAGCGGGCGGAAATCCGGCTTGGCCGTCATCATCGACATCGCCACGATCACCGCGAGCAGCGCGGCGACGCCGCCGCCCAGCATCAGCTTGCTCTTGGTGGGCATCGCGGCCAGGCGCTGGGGCAGGCCCGCCGGTTTGGCGGTCTGCTGCACCTCGGGGAGTCCGGCGGCGGGGCTGCTCAGGGCGTTGTCCATGGGGGTGTACGGCTCGGGTCGAACGATCGGCGGGGTGCGCCCAGGCGGACGCCTCGGCACAGGTCAGGATTATTTCGATCGGGGCCCTCAAGAATGTTCGGAACAGGCCGAAGAAGCCCCCCCAGTTCGGAGCTATGGCCGGCGGCGGCATCCGTACGATGCATGCCGTGGACCTGAAACTCAAACCCTTCGACTTCGCCAGCGCGGTGGCCCGTGCCGGATTGACCCCCCAGGGTCAGCCGGTGGCCAAGGCCGCGTCCGGCGGCACCAGCTTCGCGGATGCGATGAGCTCGGCGCTGAAGTCGGTCAGCACGCAGCAGAACGAGGCGTCGCGGCTGCAGCGGGAGGTCCAGCTGGACAACCCGACGGTGAGCCTGGAGGAGACCATGGTCGCCATGCAGAAGGCCCAGATCGGCTTCCAGGCGACGCTGCAGGTGCGCAACCGGCTGGTGTCGGCCTACTCGGAAATCATGAACATGCAGGTCTGACACCGCCGCGACGGCGCGCATCGGCGCCGATCGGACGCGAAAAAGCCGCCCTTGGGCGGCTTTTGTCATTGGCGGACCGGCTCGGCTGTCCGGACCCGCCGGTGCGCCGACGCGGGTCGGCAGTGGGTCGGATCGACCGCTTCAGCTGCTGCGACGCATCAGCCGTTCCCGCTTCTGCGCCTGGTCGATGAAGACCTGCAGCGCGCGGGCGGCGGTCGGGGCCAGCGAGACGAAGGCGCAGCCGGCCTGGTGCGGGGCGCCTTGTTCGCCCTGCGTCAGATGCTGGACCCGCAGCAGCGTCGCGAAGCTGACCTCGCGCTCGAGCTCCAGGGTGCCAGTGATCTCCTGGCCCGCCTGCGGCACCGGCACCACGTGGGCCGGCCAGTGCAGCGCGACGCCGCCGGCGCTCACGTTGACCACGCGGATCCGGGGCAGGTCGGCGTCGGCCAGCTTCAGCGCCGGATACAGCTGCCCGGCCGAGGCGACCCGGTAGGCCTGGCGCCGCTGGAAGCGGTACAGCCGCAGCGGCACCGGGGCGCGCAGCACCTCGGCGCCGTCGCCGCGGATCGCCACCAGCCCGGAGAGGTCGAACTGCAGCTTGATCCGGTCCAGGTAGGCGGTGGCCACCAGCTCGTCGCTCGCCAGCACCGGCGCCAGCGTGTCGCCGGCCTGCGGCGCTTCCATCGTCAGCATGCCGCGCGGCGTATCGAGGGCGCGCAGCACCGTGTGGATCGCCTCGCCCGTCGGGGTGGACAGCTGCAGGCGCGCCTGCGACTGCAGCAGCTCGCGCAGCCAGTTCATGATCTCGCCGGGCGCGTCCAGCCGGTAATCGGCGTCGGCGGCATCGGCGGGAGGGGCGGGGACTTTCAGGTCGCTCAAGGCCAGCATCCGGCTGCAATCGTTCGGAAAAATTCTCCCGCATCCCCCAAGGCAAACGCCGCGCCGCCCCCATCCGTTCGAGGGGCCGGTCGCGGCGCTGGCGGACGATCCGGGGCCGGTCGCGTGACCGAAGTCTCGAATCGCCGGGGCGGTCGATCGCGGGGAGACCGTCGGAGCGGTCGTCGCAGCGATCGTCGGGCCGGTCAGTGCACCGTCTTGGATTTGCCCTTCATCAGCTGGTCCAGGTCCTCCAGCCAGGGTTCGGCCAGGTGGCGGATCTCGGCGTCGTTGACCAGGATGCGCTGCATGATGCGGGTCTTGAGCTGCGCCTCGTCGGGGCCCAGCTGCTGGCTGCCGGCGGCGTGCTTGAGCTGCGAGATCAGCAGCACGCAGGCGCCTTCGAGCTTGACCACCTCGTCCCAGTTGCCCGAGCGGGCGGCGCTCAGCATGTCGGCGCTGGCTTGCTCGATGGCTTCGTAGTAGCTCAACAGTTGGGTGCTCATGAGGCGGTCCGGAGTGGTCGGGGCGGCGTGGGCGGCGGGGGCTTGGGGCTTGGCGGTGTACTTGGACATGGAACTTCTCAAGTCGTCAGGCTGGAGGGTGCGGGGCCGAATCAGGCCGCGACGCGTTGTTCGGCAGCGGCCGGGGCGATGCTGGCCCAGGCTTCGCGGATCGGTTGCAGCAGCTTCACGCATTCCTCGACGGCGACGTCGTCGCTGCGCAGGTTGGCGTGGGTCAGTCGCATGCAGATGTAGGCATACAGGTCGCGCAGGTCCATGGCCAGTTCGCCCGACTCCAGGTTCAGGGCCGCCTTCAGGCCCTCGTCCAGGATGCGGACCGCGCGGCTCAGGCTGCGGTTCTTGGCGTCGACATTGCCGGTGCGGATCGCGCCGATGGCTTGCGTCATCGAATCGAAGGCGCCGTCCAGCAGCAGGGTCACCAGGCGGTGCGGCGAGGCCGTCATCACGTCCGTTTCCACGCCGACGCGGTTGTACATGCTGCTGGCGCGTTGACCGTGGGAAGCGAAGGGGGAGGAGTTGCCGTACATGATGTGCTGCTGGGGTGTGCTGTAGTGCTTGAATCAGTTTTCGGCCCCCGCTGGCCCAACTTGAGCCTCCCCCGTGTCGAATTTGTCTCGAAATTCTGCGCGCCTGGAGAAAAACAAAAGCCTCCGTGAGGAGGCTTGTCGGCGGTCTTTTCGAAGCGCCGGAGAAGGGCGGTGGCGACGGTCCAGTTCCGAGGGCGATCCGCACCCCGCACCGATCACGCCGCGCCCGCGGCCTCAGCTGCTGCTGCCCAGCATGCTGGTGATCTTGTTGACGTAGCTCTGCATGTCGTTGAGCTTGGCCATCTGCGTGTCCAGCGCCGTGTACTGGGCGCGCACCCGCTTCTCGTAGGCGGCGGCGCGGTCGTTGAGCTCGTCCACGCGCTTGTTGTTGGCGGTCACGCGCGACTGCAGCCCGGTGGTGCGGGTGGTGATCGAGCCGTCGAAGCCGGTGACCTGGTCGGCGAAGGCGCGCCAGCGGGTGGCGATGCCGTTGTTGTTCGGGTTGGCGGTGTCCACGCCCATGAACAGGTTCTTCAGGTCGCTCATGCTGCCCAGCGCGCTGGTCAGCTTGGTGTCGTTGACCTTGATGGTGCCGTCGGCGCCGATGTCCAGGCCCAGATCCGACAAGCGGCCGAACTTGCCGCCCAGCGTGCTGCCCGCGGCGGTGATGTTGCGCAGCTGGCTCTGCAGGCCCACCGCGGTGCTGTCGCCCTGCAACGCGCCGGCGGTCTTGTTGGCGTCGTCGTACTTGGTGTCGTTGCGCATCAGCGTCATCAGGCTGTTGTACGACGTGACGAAGTCGTTGATCGCCTTCTTGACGCTGTCCTTGTCCTGGCCGACGGTGACGGTGGACTGCCCGGTCTTGAGCAGGTTGATCGTCAGGCCGTCGACGGCGCCCTCGATGTTGTTGGAGGCGGAGCTGATCGCCAGGCCGTTGATCGTCAGGTTGGCGTTCTTGGCCGCGGTGTTCTGCGTCATCGACGAGATCGAGGCGGTCGGGTCGTAGGCCAGGGCGGACAGGCCGCTGGCGTCGGCGCCGTTGCCGTCGTCATCGGCGGTGGTGATGCGGAAGCCGTTGGCCTCGCCGGTGTCGCGCGAGCGGATCACCAGGCGCGAGCCGGTCGCGTCGGTGACCACCGAGGCCAGCACGCCGGCGCCCGAGGCATTGACCTTGTCGCGGATGTTGGCCAGCGTGTCGGTCGACGAGATGGAGATGCTGACGGGCGTCGCGCCGTCCTTGCTGGTGAAGGTGGAGTTGTTGGTGCCGCTCCACTGGCCCAGTTCGATGGTCATCGAGCCCGAGCCCACCGTCGCGTTGTTGGCGAAGCCCTTGCTCGAGAGCGACTGCGCCGAGGCGAGGTTGGCCACGTCCAGCGCGTAGGAACCGGCGCCCGAGCCGGCGCCGGCGATGACGGTGGCCATCGTCGTGTCGGAGGAGGTGGCGGTCAGCGCGGACCAGGTGGTCGGGTTGGCCAGCTTGGCGGCCGCGTCGCGCATCGCGCTGAAGGCGCTCTTGATCTTGCCGTACTCGGAGATCTGCGACTTGATGGTGTCGGTGCGCGACTGGAGGTCGGTGATCGGCTGCTTTTCCAGCGACACCAGCTTCGTGACGATGCTTTCGACGTCCAGACCGCTGCCCAGACCCGCGGAGGTGATGCTTGCCATCGTGCGAACTCCCTGTGACCGTGTTCCGGCTCCCTGGCCGGAAGCCCCATGCGCGACAGGGCCTCGCGTGACTTGCGTGAGGCCCTGTCCTGCATATCGGCGTCAGGCGATCCGACTTTAGGACGGAGGCCTGGCGCTTTGATTGCGTTTTTCTATCAACCCTTGAGCAGCGACAGCACTTGCTGCGGCAGCTGGTTGGCCTGCGCGACCATCGCGTTGCCGGCCTGCTGCAGGATCTGCGCCCGGCTCAGGTTGGAGGTCTCGACCGCGAAGTCGGCATCCATGATCCGGCTGCGGGCGGCGGTCTGGTTCTCATAGGCCACCTGCAGGTTGGAGATCACCGCGTCGAAGCGGTTCTGCGTCGCGCCCAGCGTCGCGCGCTGGCTGTTGACGGTGTCCAGCGCCGTGTCGATGTTGGCCACCACGGTGGCGATCGCCGCCGCGTCCGCGGTGCGGTCGATCACCGCGCGGCCGGCGCCGCTGGTGTCCGAGCCGGAGACCTGGGTGATCGTGGTGTCGGCCGACATGTTGGGCGTCGTGACGGTGATCTCGTCATTGGACGTGGTGTTCGGCCCGACCTGGAAGGTCTGCGGCAGCGACGCGTCCTGGCCCAGGATGTACTTGCCGTTGAAGGTGGTGCCGGCGGTGACCCGCTGGATTTCCTTGGCCAGTTCGCCGAATTCCTTGTCCAGCGAATCCTTGTCGCTGTCCGCGTTGGTCGCGTTGCGGGCCTGGATCGCCAGTTCGCGCATCCGCTGCAGCGAATCGGCCACCTTGCCCAGCGCGCCTTCAGCGGTCTGCGCCAGCGAGATGCCGTCGTTGGCATTGCGCATCGCGACCGACATGCCGCGGGCTTGCGCGTTCATCCGTTCGGCGATGGCCAGGCCGGCCGCGTCGTCCTTGGCGGAGTTCACCCGCAGGCCTGAGGACAGGCGCTGCATCGAGGTCGCCAGCGACGACTGCGACGAGTTCAGATTGCGTTGCGCGTTCAGCGAAGCAATGTTGGTGTTGATGGTCTGTGGCATTGATGCACTCCTGCGGAGATCCTGTCCTGGCTGCGATCCCGGTTAGGTGGGTCGGTTCCCGACCTCGCCTGCCGATCCTCGCTGCGCCATCGCAGTCATTGTTCGGATCTGCCGGTTGGACCGGTGGTCGAGCGGTACTTCATGCTCGATGGATGCCATTGTGCGAAAGCTGCCACCCCGTCGATGGGCCGATTAACGGGCGGAAAACCGTCCATTACGAAGCCAATGAAAGAAGGCCCCGCACCAGTCCCGGGGGACGGTGCGGAGCCTTTGGAAGGCCGGCCGCGAGGACCGGCGCTTGAGGAGTCAACCGGGGAGGGCGCCGGACGGCGCCCGCGTGTGGGGATCAGCTGCGCAGCAGCGACAGCACCTGCTGCGGGAGCTGGTTGGCCTGCGCCACCATCGTGTTGCCGGCCTGCTGCAGGATCTGCGAGCGGCTCAGGTTGGCGGTTTCCGCGGCGAAGTCGGCATCCATGATGCGGCTGCGGGCGGCGGTCTGGTTCTCCACCGAGACCTGCAGGTTGGAGATGATCGCGTCGAAGCGGTTCTGCGAGGCGCCCAGGATCGCGCGCTGGCCGGAGACCGTGGTGATGGCCGCGTCGATGTTGTCGATCACCGTCTTGAGCGAGTCCGGCGTCGAGGCGCTGTCGATCACGCCGCCGGTGACGGCGGTGATCGTCGCGTCGTTGGTCATGTTGTTCGTGACCACGTCCACCGAGTCGTTCGAGCTGGTGTTGGCGCCGATCTGGAAGGTCTGCGTGCCGGCATCGGCGCCCAGGATGGCCTTGCCGTTGAAGGTCGTGCCACCGATGACGCGGCCGATTTCCTGGCCCAGCTGGGCGTATTCCTTGCCGATCGAGTCCAGGTCGGAGGTCGTGTTGGTCGCGTTGCGGGCCTGCACCGCCAGTTCACGCATGCGCTGCAGCGAATCGCCCACCTTGGACAGCGCGCCTTCGGCGGTCTGCGCCAGCGAGATGCCGTCGTTGGCATTGCGCACCGCGACGTTCATGCCGCGCACTTGGGCGTTCATGCGTTCGGCGATCGCCAGGCCGGCGGCGTCGTCCTTGGCGGAGTTGACGCGCAGGCCGGAGGACAGGCGCTGCATCGAGACCGACAGCGAGGACTGCGAGGACGACAGGTTGCGCTGGGCGTTGAGCGATTGCAGGTTGGTGTTGATGATCTGAGCCATGATCCATTCCTTTTGAATTCAGAGACCTTCACGGTCTCGGTCGGACGTTTGAAAAACTGTCCGACTGAGCCGGACCACGTGGCCCTTGCTGTTGATTTGCGGACCCGTTGATGCAGTTATCGGGCCGGCAGGGAATGGACTTGAGGCCTTCTTGAAAAGAAAGCGTGTAACCGCCTGTCCCAGGCGTGAAGTCGTGCCATGGCGGGCGGGCGCTTCTCTTTCACCACCCGCGCGGGATGGGGAAAGAGAAGGGGGACCGAAGTCCCCCTCGCGGGCGTCTGGCTGACGAGGATCAGCGCAGCAGGGCCAGCACTTGCTGGGGCGCCTGGTTGGCCTGGGCGATCATCGCGTTGCCGGCCTGCTGCAGGATCTGCGCGCGGCTCAGGTTGGCGGTTTCCGAGGCGAAGTCGGCGTCCATGATCCGGCTGCGGGCCGCGGTCTGGTTCTCGACCGAGATCTGCAGGTTCGACACGATCGCGTCGAAGCGGTTCTGCGAGGCACCCAGCTTCGAACGCTCGCTCGACACCGTCTTGATCGCCGCGTCGATGTTGTCGATCACGGTGGCCAGGTCGGTCGTCGTCGACGCGTTGGTGATCGCGCCGCCGGTCACGCCGGTGATGGTCGTATCCGTGGTCATGTTGGTCGTCGTGACGTCGACCGAGTCGTTGGCCGTGGTGTTGGCGCCGATCTGGAAGGTCTGCGTGCCCGAATCGCCGGCCAGGATGGCGCGGCCGTTGAAGGTCGTGCCGCCCAGCACGCGCTGGATTTCAGAGCCCAGCTGCGCGTATTCCTGACCGATCGAGTCCAGGTCGGACGTGGTGTTGGTCGCGTTGCGGGCCTGCACCGCCAGTTCACGCATGCGCTGCAGCGAATCGCCCACCTTGGACAGCGCGCCTTCCGCCGTCTGCGACAGCGAGATGCCGTCGTTGGCGTTGCGCTGGGCCACGTTCATGCCGCGGACTTGCGCGTTCATGCGGTCGGCGATCGCCAGGCCGGCGGCGTCGTCCTTGGCGGAGTTGACACGCAGGCCCGAGGACAGGCGCTGCATGGAGACGGCCAGCGAGCTGGCGCTCGTGCTGGTGTTGCGCTGGGCGTTGAGCGACAGCAGGTTGGTGTTGATGACTTGGGCCATGATTGCTCCTAACAGCTATACGTAAATACCGGCAAAAGCGCCGAACCACACATGAGCGCCTGAGTCCTCCGATCCTCCAGCCCGCCGTGAGGCGAACCGGCCGAGGATCTCGGATGCTCCTGCTGAACCTGCCGGGCCATTTCCCGGTTCGGTCCCAGTCCGACGCTAGTCAACCGTTGCCGTCCCACTCCCTCATCGGGTTGCCAAGAACGTCAGGCCTTCTAACCGGACCACGTGCCGCCTGCCTGCTTCGACTCGCCTTTGGACTCCTGGTCCTTGCTGGCTTGTCGCTGCGTTCAGCAGCCCCGTTGTTTTGGTTATCGGCGCCTGCGCCTTAGAACTTGAGGGCAATTTGTCAAGACTTTCGATCCGGAGATAAGCAGGTCTTGCAACGCGTTGTTTGTCGTTTGACTTCGACCCGGACCTGTGCCCGGGTGTCGGTCTGGCGACGGACATGAAGGGGTTAACGGCCGCTGCACGGCGGGATTGAGGGGGAATGGCGGCGCTTTTCGTGCGCTCGATCACGGGGGTGGCGCCCTAAAGTGCCTTCCGGCGCGGCCGACAAGGCGCGGCGCCGCATCCGCCCCCTTCGCCGGGACCGGTCTGGACAACGAGGCCGGACCCGATCGACGAGTTCCAACGACCATGGAGAGATCTATGCCCCTGCAATCGCAAACCGAGGCACGGTCCGCCGTGTCGATGATCGACGCGTCGATCGAGGAACAAGTTCACGGACGCATCCGTCCGGGCTCCAGCGAGGCCCGGCTGCTGCTGGCCCAGGCGCGCAATGCCGCTTATGCGCAGGCCGCGCAGGGCCGCATCGGCGACGGCGTCGCGCTGCTGTGCAACGCGCTGGAAATGGCGCCGATGAGCGTGGAGCTGCTGTCCGACGTCGGCGCGCTGCTGCTGGCCGCCGGCCAGTTGCGCGAAGCGGCGCTGTATGCGCATCGCGCCGTCGAGCTCTCGCCGCAGCATGCGCCCTCGCTCTACACGCTGGGCTTCGCGCTGTCCGGCCTGGGCGAGGTCAAGGCCGCCATCGAGGTCTTGTCCATCCTCAATGAAGGTCAGGCGCTGGACATGCTGCGCCGCGATTCCCCGGAACTGATGGCGATCGTCGACTCCGAACTGCTGCGCCTGCAGGCCGCCTGAGGCGCCCGCACTTTCCGCCAGCACTTTCCGCCCGCGGGGCAGCCTGACAGGCTGTCTCCGCCAGAAACCGCCGCCGAGCCCGTGTCCACGGGGCCTCGCGCGGCGGTTTTGCTTTGGGGGCCTGTCAGCGTGTAGGAATCTGTCTGACACGGCGGTCGGCGGGCTTCGTAGCTCATCTATGCCAGCAACCTGATGTCGCGAAAAAGGGGGTTTCTTCAGAATTCATTCCATCGCAGCAACGCAACCGCCCAGGAGCCCCCACATGAACAGCGACCAGATCCTTGCCGAGATCCGCGAAGCCAACCTGTCCTACCTGATGCTGGCCCAGAGCCTCATCCGCGCCGACCGCGAGCAGGCCCTGTACCGCCTGGGCATCTCCGAAGAGACCGCCACGCTGCTGAACACCCTCAGCCCGGCGCAGATGATGAAGATGGCCTCCGGCAACACGCTGCTGTGCCGCTTCCGCATGGACGACGACCTGGTGTGGGGCCTGCTGACCTCGCACGGCAAGCCGGCCGCCAACGACAGCGTCTCCCGCCTGCACGCCTCCATCCTGATGGCCGGCCGCCACCAGGAAGCCGCCTGATCCCAGGATCCAGGCAACGCGATTGCCGCCCGAGACCATCCGAGACCACCGGAGCCCCCCATGCGCACCAAGTCCATCCTGACCGAAGCCAAGCAGATCGAACGCGCGGTGACGCTGATCAAGCTGGGCGCGCGCCTGCAGGTGCTGGAATCGGAAACCGACCTGAGCTACGAGCGTTTGCTGCGCCTGTACAAGGAAGTCTCGGGCAAGAGCCCCAGCAAGGGCCAACTGCCGTTCTCCACCGACTGGTTCATGACCTGGCAGCCCAACATCCATGCCAGCCTGTTCCTCAACATCCACGAGTACCTGAACAAGGTCGCGGAGATGGATGAGATCGACGTCGTCATCAAGGCCTACCAGCTGTACCAGGAACAGACCGCGGCGCAGAACCTGGAGCAGCTGCTGTCGGTCACCCGCGCCTGGCGCCTGGTGAAGTTCGTCGACAACGGCATGCTGACGATGACCAAGTGCAGCAAGTGCGGCGGTCACTTCGTCACCCATCCGCATGAGGTCGCCAAGCACTACGTCTGCGGCCTGTGCAACCCGCCGGCGCGCGCCGGCAAGGGCAAGGCGGCTGGCGGCATCCAGATGCATTGAGCGGCGCGGCATGGCCTCGCGCTGGCGCACCTGCCTGGTCGTCATTGCCCGCGACGAGGCGGCGACCATCGGCCGCCTCCTCGACAGCGTCCGTCCGTTCGTGGACGACGCGCTGGTGCTGGACACCGGCTCCACCGATGACACCGTCCGTCTGGCGCAGGCCGCTGGCGCGCGTGTCGCGCACTTCACCTGGATCGACGATTTCTCCGCTGCCCGCAACGCGGCGCTCGACGCCGCGGGCGCGGACTGGCACCTGGTGCTGGACGCCGATGAATGGCTGATCGGGGAGGGCAGTGGTGCGGCGCTCGAGGCGCTGCGCGCCACGCCGCCGGATTTCGTCGGCACGATCGCGTTGCAGGATCACTTCGACGCTGGCACTGCCCGTTCGCGCTTGAGCCGCGTACTTCCCGGCGCGATCCGCTACACCGGCCGCATCCATGAGCAGCCGGCGCATTCGCTGCCGATACGGCCGCTCGACCTTCACGTCGCCCACGACGGCTACCTCCCGGAACGGCTTCACGTGAAGCAAGGCCGCAACGAACAATTGCTCCGGGCCGCGATCGACGACGAGCCGAGCAACCCCTATCTGTGGTACCAGCTCGGCAAGGACTTGTCCGTGTACGAGCGCTTCGCCGATGCCGAAGCTGCCTTCGCCAATGCAGCCGCTCGCCTTGCGGACATGCCCCTGACACCGACGTGGTGGTCCGACCTGGCGACCCGTCGCCTGTTCGGCTTGAAGTCGCTGAAGCGTCATGCCGACGGCATGGTTTTCGCCGAAGCGCAACTGCAAGTCTGTGCAGAGTCGCCCGACTTCTTCTTCGCGCTGGGTGACTTGTTGCTGGACTGGGCGGCAGACCAACCGGAGCAGGCGGAGGTGTTGGTGCCGATGATCGACGACGCCTGGACGCGTTGCCTGGAGATTGGCGAGCGTCCGGATCAACCGGGTGCCGTTGCGGGCCGAGGCAGTCACCTTGCGGCCTACAACCTCGAACTGCTGCGTTCCGCCTTCCCCGGAAGTCCTCGGTAGCAAATCCTCCGAAGGACGGCAGTGGTTGGGGGCGGCAGGGCGCGGGGTCTTGGCGCTTGACGCCAAGGCCCTGCGCCCTGGCGACCAACGCCCGGGTCTCCGCAGCACAGCGCCCCGCCAACCCACCCCACCCCTACAGCTCACCCCCCACAAATCCCTGGAAAAACACCCCCGCCATAGCGCTGATCTGGCTTCTTGTAGGAATTGATCTGACAAACGCGTCGGCGCGCTCCCTAACCTTTACATGGAAGCGACCTGATGTTGGTTGCGTGTCGGGATCTCTACAGTTCGTCTCACGCTGAAACGAAACGACTTCAGCCCCCAACACCCCAGGAGCCGAACGATGAACGCCGACCAAATCCTCGCCGAGATCCGCGAAGCCAACCTGTCGTACCTGATGCTGGCGCAGAGTTTGATCCGTGCGGACCGTGAGCAGGCGCTGTATCGTCTGGGCATCTCGGAGGAGACCGCGACGCTGCTGAACACGCTGAGCGCTGCGCAGATGCTGAAGATTGCCTCGGGCAACACCTTGCTGTGCCGCTTCCGCATGGATGATGAGTTGGTGTGGGGCCTGCTGACGTCGCACGGCAAGCCGGCCGCCAATGACAGCGTGTCCCGCCTGCATGCCTCCATCCTGCTGGCTGGCCGCCACCAGGAAGCTGCCTGAGTTCGATATCGACGCCTGACCGCAGAACTGAAGCCCGGAGACACCGCCATGCGCACCAAGTCCATCTTGACCGAAGCCAAGCAGATCGAGCGCGCCGTGACGCTGATCCACCTGGGCGCGCGCCTGCAGGTGCTGGAATCGGAAACCGACCTGAGCTACGAGCGTTTGCTGCGCCTGTACAAGGAAGTCTCGGGCAAGAGCCCCAGCAAGGGCCAACTGCCGTTCTCCACCGACTGGTTCATGACCTGGCAGCCCAACATTCATGCCAGCCTGTTCCTCAACATCCACGAGTACCTGAACAAGGTCGCGGAGATGGACGAAATCGACGTCGTCATCAAGGCCTATCAGCTGTACCAGGAACAGACCGCGGCGCAGAACCTGGAGCAGCTGTTGTCCGTCACCCGCGCCTGGCGCCTGGTGAAGTTCGTCGACAACGGCATGCTGACGATGACCAAGTGCAGCAAGTGCGGCGGTCATTTCGTCACCCACCCGCATGAGGTCGCCAAGCATTACGTCTGCGGCCTGTGCAACCCGCCGGCGCGTGCCGGCAAGGGCAAGGCGGCCGGCGGCATCCAGATGCATTGAGGCCGCCACCATGGGCGCCCGACTCCCCCACGCCGCTTCCACCGACGCCCCGGGCGGCCTGCGCTGGCCGGCCCTGGCGCTGCTGAGCTGGGCGGCCTGCTTCGCTGTCTGGCGCCTGTTCGGCCCGGACTGGCCGGCGGCGATCGTCGCCTCGGGCCTGGGCCTGATCCTCGCCGGACTCCACCGCCAGGCCTGGCGCCGGCTGATCGTGGCGTCCGGTTTTCCGCTGGCGCTGCTGTTCACGGGTACCGACCTGCCGGCCTGGATCTGGCTGATCCCGCTGGCGGTGCTGGTGCTGGCCTATCCGCGCCGCGGCTGGAGCGACGCGCCGCTTTATCCGACCCCCCACGATGCGCTGCGCGCGCTGCCCGAGCGTGTGAAGCTGCACGACGGCGCCCGCGTCCTGGACGCCGGCTGCGGGTTGGGCGACGGATTGGTGGCTCTTCGCCGCGCTTATCCGGGCCTGCGCTTCGCGGGCATTGAATACAGTGGCGTCCTGTGGCTGCTGGCCCGCCTGCGCTGCCCCTGGGCCGAGATCGCCCGGGGCGACCTGTGGGCCCAGTCGTGGCGCGAGATGGACCTGGTCTACCTGTTCCAGCGACCCGAATCGATGCCGCGCGCGCTGGACAAGGCGCGCACCGAGATGCGACCGGGCGCCTGGCTGGCGAGCCTGGATTTTCCGCTGCCGGGCCAGCCGGTCTTCGCACAGCTGGACACCGGCACCCGCCACCGGCTGTATGTCTACCGGGTGCGCGAACTCCAGGCCTGAGCGCCGGGGACGCGCCGCCCACATCGAACGCAATCAGTCAGCGACGCCCGATCGGCGTCCGCACGGCACACCGGTCGTCACAGGCCGGGGCTCAAGCGGACGGGGAGCCGGTCGATAAGGGATGAGATGGCCCGGACCGCGAGGGGACGCGGCGGTTACTTCAGGACGGAACGAATTCCATGTTTGTCATCATCGGTTGGCTGCTGGCCCTGGCTTGCATCTTCGGCGTGTTCATCGCGCACGGGGGCAACATCGGCGTGGTGCTGCATGCGTTGCCCTTCGAGATGACGACCATCTTCGGCGCGGCGATCGGCGGCATGCTGGCCACCAATCCGCCCAAGGTCATGAAGGCCACGCTCAAGGGCCTGGGCGACTGTTTCAAGGGTAGCAAGTACACCAAGGCCCGCTACATGGAGCTGCTGGCGCTGCTCTACGACATCCTCCAGAAGGCCCGCAAGGAAGGCCTGATGTCGATTGAAAAGGATGTCGAGGATCCGCACAGCTCGCCGCTGTTCCAGAAATATCCCACCGTGGGCAACGACCACCATGTGGCCGAGTTCATCACCGACTATCTTCGGATGATGGTGTCCGGCAACCTGAACGCGCACGAGATCGAGTCCCTGATGGACGCCGAGATCGACACCCACCACCACGAGGCCTTCCTCGCCGTGATCGCGCTGCAGCGCCTGGCGGGCGGATTGCCGGCCTTCGGCATCGTCGCGGCGGTGCTGGGCGTGGTGAACACGATGGGCTCGGTCGGCCAGCCGCCGGCGGTGCTGGGCGGGATGATCGGCTCGGCGCTGGTGGGCACCTTCCTGGGCATTCTGCTGGCCTATGCCTTCGCCGAGCCGCTGGCCGGCGCGCTCGAGGCCAAGGTCGACGAGGCCGGCAAGGAACTGCAGTGCATCAAGACCACGTTGCTGGCCTCGATGCAGGGTTATGCGCCGCAGGTGGCGATCGAATTCGGCCGCAAGGTGCTTTACTCGACCGAGCGCCCGACCTTCGCCGAGCTCGAAGGCCACGTGAAGAAGAAGTGATCGGAGTCATTTGCCATGGCCGGTGACGCCAAGAAACTGCAGCCCATCATCATCAAGCGCGTCAAGAAGGGCGGCCATGCCGCCCATGGCGGCGCGTGGAAGATCGCCTACGCGGACTTCGTGACGGCGATGATGGCCTTCTTCCTGCTGATGTGGCTGCTGGGCTCCACGACCGAGGGCGACAAGAAGGGTATCGCGGATTATTTCGCCTCGCCGCTGAAGGTCGCGATGTTCGGCGGTTCGGGTTCGGGCGACGCCTCGCACATCATCAAGGGCGGCGGTCAGGACCTGACGCGCCAGACCGGCCAGGTCAAGGCCGGCGACGTCGAATCCCCTCGGAAAACCATCAATCTGAAGGCCCTCAAGGAAGAGCAGCGCCGCGCCGAGCGGGTGCGTCTGCAGCAATTGAAGGACAAGGTCGAGAAAATCATTGCCGACAACCCGCGAATTGCGGCATTAGGTGGGCAAATCCGACTCGACATGACCCGCGAGGGCTTGCGTATCCAAATCGTGGACGAGAATAATCGCCCGATGTTTGACAGCGGCAGCGCGGTGGTGAAGCCGTATATGCGCGAATTGCTGCAGGAACTCGGCAACGTGTTGTCCGAGGTGCCCAACCGGCTCACGCTGGAGGGTCATACGGATGCACAGCCGTTTTCTGCGGGCGAGCGTGGATACAGCAACTGGGAATTGTCGGCGGACCGGGCCAATGCCTCGCGGCGCGAGCTGGTGGCGGGCGGTTTGCCGGATGCCCGGGTCCTTCGCGTGCAGGGGTTGGCGTCGAGCAAACTGCTGGACACGAAAGACCCCAAAGCCCAGGTCAATCGCCGCATCAGCATCATCGTGATGAATCGCGATGCCGAGGATGCGGTGCTGAAGAACCTGCCCGACGAGGACGAAGACACTGCGAATCCCGCGGCGAGCGCGCCGCAGGCCTCAAGTTCCGCGCCCTCCGGCCGATAACACAGCCCTCCAGTCCCCTCAGAGGAACGCCATGAGCACTGACATGAAATTCTTGATCGTCGATGACTTCTCGACCATGCGCCGGATCGTGCGCGGTCTGCTGAAGGAGATCGGCTACAACAACGCCGAAGAGGCGGAAGATGGCGTCGAGGCCCTGAGCATGCTGAAACAGGCGAAATACGATTTCGTCGTCAGCGACATCAACATGCCCAACATGAATGGCTTCGAGCTGCTCAAGGCCATCAAGGAGGATGCCTCGCTGAAGCACCTGCCGGTGCTGATGGTGACGGCCGAGGCCCGCAAGGAAGACATCGTCCTGGCGGCGCAGAGCGGCGCGGCGGGCTACATCGTGAAGCCGTTCACGAAGGCCACGCTGGAGGAAAAGGTCCAGAAGATCATGCAGAAGCTGGCCGCTGCGGCCTGACGCTGGGGAGTCCACCATGCAGATGGAAGAACTGGCCAAACTGTCGCAGGGCAACGAACCGCTGATGGTTTCGCCCGAGGTGTTCCAGCAGATCGGCACGATCACCCGCGTGCTGCACGACACGATGCAGCAGCTGGGCGTGATGCCCAAGCTGCAGGTCGCCACCGACGGCCTGCCCGATGCGCGCAGCCGCCTGACCTACATCGCCAACAAGACCGCCGACGCCGCCAACAAGGTGCTGAACTCGGTCGACCAGGCCAAGGCCGAGCACGCCAAGATCACCGAGGCCGCCAACGCGATGGCCCAGGCGATCACCGCGGACCCGGTCCGCGCGGTGGCCTCGGGCGCGGTGCTCAACTTCGTCAAGGAAGTCGAGTCCTCGACCTCCAAGATCGACACCCACCTGACCGACATCATGCTGTCGCAGGACTTCCATGACCTGACCGGTCAGGTCGTCGCCAAGGTCGTGACCCTGGCCAACGACCTGGAAGATTCGCTGGTGAAGCTGCTGGTCTCGGTGGTGCCGCCGGAGCAGCGCGAGAAGGTCGATCCCAGCATCCTGCAGGGCCCGGTCGTCAGCCACGAAGGCCGTACCGACGTGGTGGCCAACCAGTCCGAAGTGGACGACCTGCTGGCCTCGCTGGGCTTCTGATCGCCCGGCCGGCTGCGAGCCGGCACCTCGACGAAACCCGCGCCCCGGCGCGGGTTTCTGCTTTCTGGACGACTGGAACGATGGGCTGAAGCTGACTGAGAAGACCGGCTGATTTCCGCCGCTTATCGGGCCAAGCCCGAACGGCCCGCGGCCGAACAATGGCGAGGCTGCGGCATGGGGCTGCGGCGTCCTCATTGCGCACATGGCCGATTCAGACGCACAAGACCGCAACTTACCCGCCTCGCAGAAAAAGATCGAACGATCGCGCAAGGAGGGCCAGCTGCCGCGTTCCCGGGACCTGCCGCATTTCGCGGTGATGGCCACCGGGGCGGCGTTGTTCGCCACCTCGACGCCGTACGCGGTCGACACGCTGCAGCACATGCTCGAAGGGGCGCTGCGTTTCGATGCCGAACAGCTGCGCGCCGCCGGCATGATGACCGAGCGGCTGTCCGCGCTGACCTGGCAGGGCATGGTGCTGGGCCTGCCGGCGATGCTCATCCTGGCGATGGCCGCGATCGCGGCGCACATCGCCTCGGGCGGCTGGAACTTCACGATGAAGCCGCTGAGCCCCAAGTTCACCCACCTGAACCCGGTCACCGGCTTCGGCCGGCTGTTCCAGTGGCAGAACCTGACCACGGCGCTGAAGGCTGTGCTGTTGTCGCTGGTGCTGGGCATCGTCGGCGCGATCGCGCTGAAGGACCGCATCGCAGGCTTCGTCGGAATCATGTCGGTGCCGCTGCCTTCCGCGCTCGCCTTCGCGGGCAAGCAACTGATGGGTGGGCTGATGATGCTGGGCCTGTGCCTGGCGCTGTTCGCCATCATCGACGTGCCGCTGCAGCGCCACCTCTACCTGAAGCGGCTGAAGATGTCCCGCGAGGAGGCCAAGAACGAGCTCAAGGAAGCCGAAGGCAACCTGGAGATGAAGCACAAGATGCGCCACAAGGCCCGCGAGCTGGTGAAGCGTCGCATGCTGGCGGCGGTGCCCAAGGCGGACCTGGTCGTGATGAACCCGACCCACTATGCGGTCGCGATCGCCTACGACGAAACCCAGTTCGGCGCGCCGCGGGTGGTGGCCAAGGGCCTGGACCTGCTGGCCTTCAAGATCCGCGACATCGCCAAGGAAAGCAAGGTGCCGGTGCTGCAGGCGCCGGCCCTGGCCCGTGCCCTGTACGCCCACGCCGAGCTGGACCGGGAGATCCCCGGCGCGCTGTTCGGCGCGGTGGCGCAGGTGCTGGCCTACGTGTACCAGCTCAAGGCCGCGCTCAAGGGGCAGGGCATGGCGCCGAACGCGGCGCCGAACCCGGCCGTGCCGGACGAGCTCGACCCGCACAAGAAGCCGGGTTGGACGCCGCCGGAGGACGAGGCGGAGGACGCTTTCCCTGAAGGGCGTCCGGGCTGATCGCCCAGCGGAAGACCGAGCCGTCGAAAGACCGAGCCGCGGGAGACCGAGCCGCGGGAGACCGAGCCAGCGGCGGGCAGGACGGTGCCCCCTTTCCGCTCAGACGCCTGCGCCCGCTCGGCATTCGCTTCAAGGGGGCACCGTCCCGCCCGCCGCTCTCCACCAATGGCGCGGTTCGGGGGGGAAATCACCCGCTTATCGGGCTAAAGGACGGCGGGGCTCCGCCGAACAATGGCGGGGCTCGATGGTCTCGTCGAGTCCCCCGTTGAACCCAGGCAGAAGGCAAACCCGATGAACGAGCTCATGGCCCGTTTGCAGAACCTCCTCGGACCCCGCGCCGCCATCGTGCAGGCGCTCGGGGCACCGATCGCCATCATCATCATCCTTTCGATGATGGTGCTGCCGCTGCCGGCCTTCGCCCTGGACCTGTTCTTCACCTTCAACATCGCCATGTCCATCATGGTGATGCTGGTGGCCTCGCAGATGGTCAAGCCGCTGGACTTCGCGGCCTTCCCGACCGTGCTGCTGATCACCACGCTGCTGCGCCTGTCGCTGAACGTGGCCTCCACCCGCGTGGTGCTGCTGGAAGGCCACACCGGCGCCGGCGCCGCCGGCAAGGTGATCGAATCCTTCGGCCACTTCCTGATCGGCGGCAACTTCGCCGTCGGCCTGATCGTGTTCGCGATCCTGGTGGTCATCAACTTCATCGTGGTGACCAAGGGCGCCGAGCGCATCGCCGAGGTCGGCGCCCGCTTCACCCTCGACGCGATGCCCGGCAAGCAGATGGCCATCGACGCCGACCTGTCCGCCGGCCTGATCGACGAGAAGGAAGCCAAGCGCCGCCGCGCCGAACTGGGTGACGAAGCCGACTTCTTCGGCTCCATGGACGGTGCCTCGAAGTTCGTCCGCGGCGACGCGATCGCCGGCATCCTGATCCTGTTCATCAACATCATCGGCGGCTTCGTGATCGGCGTGGTCCAGCACGGGCTGTCCGCCGGCCAGGCCGCCGACAGCTACATCCTGCTGGCCGTCGGCGACGCGCTGGTGGCCCAGATCCCGGCGCTGCTGATCTCGGTGTCCTCGGCGCTGGTGGTGTCGCGCGTGGGCAAGGACAAGGACGTGGGCCAGATGATCGGCTCGCAGGTGTTCGGCTCGACCAAGGCGGTGGCCATCACCGCCGGCGTGATCGGCCTGCTGGGCCTGATCCCGGGCATGCCGCACCTGGTCTTCCTGATGATCGCCGGCGCGATGGGTTATCTGGCGTACTGGCTGCGAACCAAGGAGCAGGCCAAGCAGGCCGCCGAGCTGAAGAAGCCGGCCGCCCCGGTGCCGGGCGCGCCGAACCCGGATGCCGAGGCCTCCTGGGACGACGTGCAGGCCGTGGACACCCTGGGCCTGGAAGTGGGTTACCGCCTGATCACGCTGGTGGACAAGTCGCGCGAAGGCGACCTGCTGAGCCGCATCAAGGGCGTGCGCCGCAAGTTCGCGCAGGACATCGGCTTCCTGCCGCCCTCGGTGCACATCCGGGACAACCTGGAGCTGCGCCCCAGCCAGTACCGCGTGACGCTGCGCGGCGCGGTGATCGGCGAGGCGGAGGCCTACCCGGGCATGTGGCTGGCGATCAACCCCGGTCATGCGACGCAGAAGCTGATCGGGACGCCGACGACGGATCCCGCCTTCGGACTCCCGGCGGTCTGGATCGAGGAGCGGCAACGGGATATGGCGCAAATGGCGGGATTTACCGTCGTTGATTGCGCGACCGTGGTGGCCACGCATCTTTCACACTTGCTGCAAGTTCACGCGGCCCGATTGTTGGGCCGGGTGGAAACCCAGCAGCTGGTGGATCACCTCACCAAGCAAGCGCCTCAGCTCATCGAAGACGTGATTCCAAAGATGGTCAATGTCGCCGCCCTGCAACGAGTCCTCCAGTTCCTGCTGGAAGAGGGCGTGCACATCCGCGACATGCGCTCCATCGTGGAAAGCCTGGCAGAGAACGCCACGCAGACCACCGATCCGGCCGAGCTGGCCCGTCGCATCCGCATCCACATCGCCCCGGCGATCGTGCAGCAGATCTACGGTCCGGCCAAGGAACTGGATGTCATCGCCCTCGATCCGGAGCTGGAGCGCCTGGTCACGCAGGCCCTGCACTCGCCTCACGGCGCGGCGCTGGATCCCGGTGTGGCCGACACGCTTGCGCGGAGTGCCGCCCAGACCGCCCAGTCCCAGGAGGACCGTGGTTTGCCCGCCTGCCTGCTGGTGCCTGACCTGATCCGCGCGCCCCTGGCCCGACTGCTCAAGCGCGCTGCGCCGCGGCTGAAGGTCCTGGGACACAGCGAGATTCCTGAAACGCACACGATCCGCATCGGCTCCATCATCGGAGGCACGGCATGAACGTCAAACGCTTTACCGCCCGCAATTCCCGCGAAGCCATGGCCCTGGTCCGCCAGGCCTTCGGCGACGACGCGGTCGTGCTCTCCAACAAGCCCTGCCCCGAAGGCGTGGAAGTGCTGGCGATGGCGCCGGAAGGCATGTCGCAGATCGAGCGCGTGGCCGCCCAGGCGCCCCGCGCCGCCGCCGCGCCGCGCCAGGCCGCCCAGTCGCAGCGCCAGGAAGCGCAGCCGCGCCAGGCCCTCAAGCAGCGCCTGGCCGCGTCGCCGGCCCCGCAGCGCGCCGAGCCCGGCTTCGGCGGCTCGGTCGGCGAGGACGTCAACGCGATGGCCATGAGCACGCTGTCCTTCCAGGACTACGTGCGCGAGCGCATGCTCAAGCGCCGCTCGGCCGAGCTCAACGGCCTGCCCGATCCGATGATCGACGAGCCGGCGCCCGCCGCCTACGCGCAGGCGCAGATGAATGAATCGGTCGCCTCGATGGCCGCGCAGCGCGACCAGCGCGCCCGTGCCGCGATGCAGACCCTGGGCGCACGCCGTGTCGACGAGCGCGCCTACGAGCCGCCCGCTCCGGCGCCCGCGCCGCGCATCGTGCCGCCGGTGCTGCGCGACGAGATCCGCGTGCAGCAGCCGGTCGCCGACCTGGGCGGCGTCGGTGGCGGCTTCGGCGGCCATCCGCTGAACGACATGCCCGCGTCGTCGCGTCGCGAGCAGGAAATGATGTCCGAGCTGCGCGCCATGAAGGGCATGATCGAGGAGCGCTTCGGTGCCCTGGCCTTCATGGAGAAGCTGCAGCGCCAGCCCGCGCAGGCCCGCCTGACGCAGAAGCTGCTGGACGCCGGTTTCTCGCCCGCGCTGGTGCGCAAGCTGGTCGAGGGCCTGCCGGCCCCGATGACCGAGGAATCGGAATCGCAGGCCTGGGCCTCGAACGTGCTGGCCCGCAACGTCCACACCGCCGAGCAGATGCCGGCGCTGGAAGACCAGGGCGGCGTGTTCGCGATGATCGGCTCGACCGGCGTCGGCAAGACGACGACGACGGCCAAGATCGCCGCGGCCTTCGCCACCAAGTACGGCGCGAGCCAGCTGGGCCTGATCACCCTGGACGCCTACCGGATCGGCGCTCACGAGCAGCTGCGCGCCTATGGCCGCATCCTCGGCGTGCCGGTGCACACGGCGCATGACCGCGCCTCGCTGGAAGATTTGCTGGAGCTGCTGGCCGGCAAGAAGATGGTGCTGATCGACACGGCCGGCACGGCCCAGCGCGACAGCCGCACCGCCGAGCTGCTGGACATGCTGGCGCACAAGAGCATCAAGCGCATCCTGGTCGTCAACGCGGCGCAGCAGGGCGAGACGATCGAGGACGTGGTCGGCGCCTGGCGCGGCGCGGAAGCGCAGGGCGTGATCCTGTCCAAGCTGGACGAGGCGGTGAAGCTGGCCCCGGCGCTGGACACGGTGATCCGCCACAAGCTGCGGGTGCTGGGCGTCACCAACGGCCAGCGCGTGCCGGAAGACTGGCACCGCCTGTCATCGCAGGCCCTGGTGCAGCGCGCGCTGCGCAGCCACGGCCAGTCGGCCTGGCGCATGGACGCCTCCGACGTCAACCTGATCTTCACCGCCGGCTCCGTCGGCGCGTCGGCCGGCGCAGCCTCGCCCATGGGCCTGAACTGACCGAACAACACCCCCTCCTGACTCCCTCGCCCGCTTGCGGGAGAGGGCGGGGGTGAGGGTAGTGGCAATCCTGAACGCCTCGAACCTGGGAAGAGCCATGCTCTTCCCTTCTGCCGTTGGGGCTTTGTTAACCCGACGTTGCAGCATGGTGGTCAACTTGCCCTGTGCGCGACCCAGCCCGGTAACGGCCTGAAGTCGCCAGGCCAGAGGCAAGCGAGGGCGAAAGCGGCAGAGAAAAGCGGGGTGTTTCCCCCTTTCAATTCCGCGTCGAAGGGTGGCCCCCAGGGCGAAACTTCCGGTAACGGCTCCAGCAATGGCGCTTCCCTGTCAGAGGGAAACAACCGCTGGAGCCCAACACGTAAGACGACACAGAGCAGCCCAATGCGCGATTTCAGCAATGCTCCCAAGGACCAGGCCGACGGCCTGCGACGCCTCTTCGCCACCGCGCGGGTGCGGGTGGTGCCGGTGGTGAGCAATCCGCATGTCGTGGGCAGCGGCGCGCTGCTCGAAGGCATGTGCGCCGCCTTCGGCGAGCTGGGCCTGCACACGCTGGTGGTCGACGCCGGCGAGCAGGCCTCGGCGCCGTCCGACCTCGCGGCCGTGGACTTGGCGGCGTGCGTGGAGCCGCTGTCGGCCAAGGTGTCCTTCCTGGCCGCGCGCGGACTGCCGCTGCGCTACATCAACGCCAACGGCTCGGCCGCCCAGTTCCTGGAAGCGGTGACCGACGCGGCCCCGTTCGCGGACGTGATCCTGCTGCATGCCAGCGCGGCCGAACTGAGCCGCGTGCTGGTCTCGCGCGAAGTGCGTCCGGTGCTGCTGGCCGACACCGACGTGCAGAGCGTGACCTACGCCTACGCCGGCATGAAGTGGTTGACGCAGCGGGCGGGCCTGATGGTCTACAGCCTGCTGCTGGCCTGCAATCCGCAGCTGCGCCTGGCCGAGCGGATCGCGCAGCAGCTTTCGAGCTGCGGCGATGGTTTCCTCGGCGCGGTGCTGCGCGAGTGGGCCTGCCTGGATCCCCGCCAGCCGGTGACGGCGCCGTTGACGCACGAGATGCGTCACATGGCGCGCGAGCTGCTGCTGGCGTCGGTGCCTGGCGCGGCGCTGGACAGCGCCGCCGATGCGATGCCGCTGCGTCCGCGGCCGATGTGGCAGCCCAAGGCCGGCCGCGCCCCGCAAGGCGTGACCCTGGCTGCGCATTGACCCGGATGGGAGACGAGACGATGTACACCGCCAAGGGTCAACTCGACAACAACTCGCTGATCCGCCAGTACAGCCCGCTGGTGCGCCGCCTGGCGCATCAGATGATCGCCAAGCTGCCGGCCAATGTGGAACTGGACGACCTGATCCAGGTCGGCCTGATCGGCCTGACCGACGCGCTGTCGCGCTTCGACACGGCGCAGGGCGTGCAGTTCGAGACCTTCGCGACGCAGCGCATCCGCGGCGCGATGCTCGACGAGCTGCGCGGCAGCGACTGGATGAGCCGCGGCAACCGGCGCCAGCAGCGCTCGATCGAGAGCGCGGTGCACAAGCTCGAGCAGAAGCTGGGCCGTCCGCCGCAGGAATCGGAGATCGCCGCGGAGATGGGCATCTCGCTGGGCGAGTACCAGGAGATGCTGGGCAAGGTACGCGGCACGCAGCTGGTCTATCTGGAGGACATCTCCGGGGATGACGACAGCGACGACTACCTCGACCGCCACGTCAGCGACGAGTCGGCCGATCCGATGTCGATGCTGCGCGACCACCGCATGCGCGAGGCGCTGGTGGAGGCCATCAAGAACCTGCCGGAGCGCGAGGGTTACGTCATGTCCATGTACTACGAACATGACATGAACCTGAAAGAGATCGCCGCCGTGCTGAAGGTGACCGAATCGCGGGTGTGCCAGCTGCACAGTCAAGCGATTGCCCGATTGCGCGTGAAGCTGCGCGACTGGTAAAACGGGCCGCACAGCGGCCGCAGTCCTTGTGGTCCAAACACCATGGGGGAGCGTCCGATGTGGGACTCATTGCGCAGGCGAGCCGGGAAGGCGTCGCCTGACGCGTCGGAGGGCGGCGCCGGGATCGGTCCGCGCGAGCCGACGATGCAAGGCAAGACCACCACCGTCGTCCGGGAACTGTCGGGTGGCGTGTCCAAACTGGGCCGCGACGCGGCCGAAGTCCGCGGGCTGCTGGAGGACACGCAGAAGGTCGTGACCTCGCAGGCGCAGGCGATGCAGGCGCTGGGCGCGGAGCTCGAGCAGGTCCGGCACGCGCAGGACGGCATCAACCAATCGACGAACCAGACCCGCGAGGCGGTGGGGCGCGCGCGCACGGCGTTGTCCGGCGTGGGCGACGAGGTCGGCGAGATCGTCTCGACGCTGCGGCTGGTGAGCGACGCGGCGTCGGAGATCACGAAGATCGCGCTGCAGACGCGGCTGGTCGCGTTCAACGCGTCGGTCGAGGCCAAGCGCGCCGGCGAGGCCGGACGCGGTTTCGGCGTGGTGGCGGACGCGGTGAAGGACCTGGCGGCGCAGGTCGAGGCGTCCTCGAAGGCCATCATGGGCACGGTGGGAACGCTCGATTCGCGGATCGAGAGCTTCAGCCGCGAGCTGCGGGCGGACGGCGCGGGAGGCGCCGCGCAGAGCAAGATCCACCAGGCCTTCGCGGATGTCGAGGTCGACGTGGACCTGATCGCCAAGTCCGCGCAGGAGAGCCAGGCGACGACGCAGCTGCTGGCGGCGCGCTCCGGCGAGCTGGGCGTCGAGATCCAGCAGGCGATGCGCAAGCTCGACTCGGCCTTCGCCTGCAGCGACCGCTTCCTGCGGCTGTCGGAGCAGATGATCGAGCAGATCGCGTCGAGCGGCGTGGAGGTCGAGGACTCGCCGTACATCCAGGCGGTGCAGGAGGCGGCGGCGGAGATCTCAGCGCTGCTCGAGCGCGCGGTGGCGGAACGCAAGATCGACACCGCGGCGCTCTTCGACGAGCACTACCAGCCGATCGCCGGCACCGATCCCCAGCAGTTCACCACGCGCTTCACGCAGATCGCGGACCAGCTGTTCCCGCAGGTGCAGGAACGGGTGCTGACTTTCTCGGACAAGGTGGTGTTCTGCATCGCGGTCGACCGCAACGGGTATGTCGCGACCCACAACAAGCGGTATTGCCAGCCGCAGCGGGCCGGGGATACGGCCTGGAACACGGCCAACAGCCGATATCGCCGGATATTCAATGACCGCACCGGGTTGGCGTCGGCGCGGAATCAACGGCCATTTCTCCTGCAAACCTACCGCCGCGATATGGGCGGCGGGAATTTCGTGCTGCTCAAGGAGGCGTCCGCGCCAGTCACCGTTGCCGGGAGGCATTGGGGTGGGGTGAGGTTGGCGTTCGGGTTCTGAATCCGACGCGGAGAAGGCGGTTGCGGCGCTGATTCAGGCGTGAAACTCGGCCGCGGGAACTGGTTGTCCCCTGACTTGCAAGTGGGGCGGCGGTGACCGGTGGCGGTGATTGCGCGCCTGGCGTCGCGCGGACCAGAATGGATCCAGGTGCTCAAAACACCGTTGAATCAGTGGCCGCCGTCTGCGGTCATCTCGGAATGCCCGTTTACGGGCGAGATGGACCTTTCCGCGAGGAAGGTCGCACGTTGGTTTGACCGTGTTTTGACATCTCGCCCACCCGCTCATCTGGCTAGAAGGTGGACGTCCCTCAACGTTGTTTATTGAAGGACTCCGAATGATCCCCGCTGAAACCATTCGCGCTTTGGCCGAAACCGGATTTCGAATCTCTGAGCAAATCGCCCTCGATCATGTCGATGTTGAATTCGATCGGAAAAAATTGCCCTTCAAGGCGAAGCGTCTGCGCACGCCGCTTTTGAGCCGTCAACCCTTGTGCGACGACACCGAATACACGCGCATGGTGCTGCGGGAGGCGTCTGTCATTCCGCCACGGCGCAGGCCGGCCGCGATGCGCGACAGCGATCCCGCTGAAGCGCTGCTCGATCCCTCGATCACTGTCGGCGCCGCGATGTTCAACGTGCGCGATCGGCTCACGCTTCTGGCCGCGCTGCTGCGCGATTCCATCGTCACGATGGAAGACCCGGACTGCCTGTGGGGTCGGATCCATGTCGCGAGCCGGGATCTCGTGCGGGAAGCGCTCAGCAATCTCGCCGTCGTCGAAATTGGCGCTCTGGAGGAGCACACTCGCCAATCGCATGGCGCGCTGCAAGCGGCGTGACACCCTCCATCCCTCCCACTGCCATCCCAGCCCGATGTTTTCACCGACCTCGCAAACCGCCGGCCTGCTTGACTCCGGCGCCCTCGAGCGCTCTGTTGCCGCTCAAGCCTGGACCTACGGCTGGGCGATCTCCCGGGATACGCCAGCGCCGATCCAGCGGGCCGGATATTGGGAAGTCCGCGTCGGAAAGCCGGAGCAAACCACGCGATACGTCCTGCCGCATCTGGATCGCGAGGTCCTAAAGCAACTCGTTGGCGATGAGTCCGCGGCCGGCACCTGGCTGAAGGTCTGCGCGCCGATGGAGAGCGTGTCGCCGTTGCTCTCCAAGGACTGGAAGATCCACGCCCCGGAGTTCCTGATGAGCGTCGCGCTCGCACGCGGCGCCGAGTCGCTTGCAGCGGGTTACCGCGTCCAAATCGAACGGGTCGGCGCGCTGCTGCGGGCGGCCGTCCTCACCGAGGACGGCGATCTCGCGGCGAGCGGTCAAGCCGCTCTCGACGGCGCCTTCGCCACCTTCGACCAGATCGTGACCGATGAAGCGCATCGGAGAAGGGGGCTTGGACGGAGTGTTATGGCCGCGCTGACGAACGGCGCGCTCGATCATGGGGCGCGGCACGGCGTGCTGGTGGCGACCGAGGCGGGCGCCGCGCTGTATGCCGTCTTGGGTTGGGCCACGGTGTCGCCGGTCACGGCGGCTTCGATGCCGGTGGAGGTGGGCTGAGCGTTTCGCCATCCCGATCCGGGATCCTCGGCCGGCTAACGGCCTTGGCCGCTGACTCGGGGAGTCGGGTCACCATGTGTGTGACAAGTGAAATGCGCGATTTCGATATGTTGAATTTCGCGGAAATTCTCTAGTCGTGACAATGACTTGGCGATGTAGCCCGCCGGCAATAAGTTGAATCGCGTCGGAGCGGATGTTGAATCGATGGACCTGTCCCACTCGGACCCCGGTCTGTTTGATGAGAACCTGGAGCCTGTCCGAAGCACCTTTTGCCCTGCGCTGGTGATACAAGGTCCGGTCCATCGCTCCGCCGGCAGGCTGCCCCAGGCATCAATCCTGCTGCCCCGTCGCCGATGCCCTTGATCGACTCCTCCGCACCCCCCGACCCCCGCGCCGCCGACCTCCGCCGCATGAAGCTGGTCGCGCTGGGCTGCCTGCTGGCCTCGCTGGCCGGCTTGGCCGTCAGCCTCGTGATGGGGGCCCAGGGCCCCTGGGCCTGGCTCAAGGCCTTCTGCGAAGCCGCCGCCATCGGCGGGCTGGCCGACTGGTTCGCCGTCGTCGCGCTGTTCCGCCATCCACTGGGACTGCCGATCCCGCACACCGCGCTCATCCCGCAGGGCAAGCACCGCATCGCCGACAGCCTGGCCGAGTTCGTCCGCGACAACTTCCTGCATCCCGAGGTGCTGCTCCAGAAGCTCGAGATCCTCAACCCCGCCGAGCGCCTCGGCCAGTGGCTGCGGGAGCCGGCCAACCTCGCGCAGGTCACCGGCTCCGTCCGCGCCATGGCCATCGAGGGCATCTCGCTGCTTCACGAGCAGGCGGTGCGCCGCGCCATCGGCGAGTTCCTCGTTGCACGCGCGCTGTCCTGGAACGCCACCGCCACCGCCGCCTCGGTGCTGGACGTGCTGACCAAGTCCGGCCGTCACCAGGACGTGCTCGACGGCGCCTTGTCCAAGCTGCGCGACTACCTGGCCACGCCCGAAGTGCGGATGCTCGTCGCCGCGCGGCTGGTGAAGTTCGCCCGCGCGCAGTGGCCGAAGGCGACCTCCCTCGTCGACACGATCGCCAACGTCGACAAGATGGCCGACAGCCTGTCCGAAAAGCTCGCGCTGCAACTGGTCGAGGAAGTGCAGACGGCGCTGTCGCAGCCCGATCACTCGGTGCGGCGGCAGTTCGATGACTGGATCCACGAATTCATCGAGCGCCTGCGCCAGGACCCGGAGTTCGCGCGCGAGGTGAACGCGATGAAGGACCGCGTCGTCCAGAGCGATGACGTGCGCGCCTACCTCGACGGCGTCTGGACCGAAGTCCGCGCCACCATCGAGCGCGACCTGCAGCGCGAGGACTCGGTGCTGATGCGGCACCTGGACCATTCGCTCGCCGGGCTCGGCGACCGGCTGAGCCGGGACCCGTCGCTGGTGGAGGCGATCAACGCGCACGTGCTGTCGGCCGCCGGCCGCATGGTCGGCGGCATGCGCGAGGGCGTCACGCGCCACATCGCGTCGACGGTCAAGTCCTGGGACGACCGCAGCCTGGTCCGTCAGATCGAGCTGAGCGTCGGCCGCGACCTGCAGTTCATCCGCCTCAACGGCACGCTGGTGGGCGGCGTGATCGGGCTGCTGCTTTACGCGGTGACGGTGGTGATGCAGCGGTGAGCTTGGGCGACTTCATGCGTCGTTCCTGTGTTGCCGGTTAAGCATCAGCTGTTTCTTAATAGACAATACGCGTAGCCTAATAGGCAATGCACGTGGCCTAATCGGCAACGGTCGGATCTCGCTGGCTTGAGCCATGAATACTCAACTGATGAATGAACTGGTGGGCGGTGCCGCTCGCTATCGGGCGCTTCGCTGTCTCTATGAGCAGGCCGAGCGCGAATTCGGCACTCGCGAACTGGCCGCCGCCGCCGCGATTGACCCCAGCAACGCATCGCGATGGCTACGTCGCTGGACCGATGTCGGACTGGTGGAACGCAAGACGATCCGTGGGCAGAACGTCTTTCAGGCCTCCTCCGACCCAGGCCTTGCGCCGCTGCGAGCGCTCGTCATGCAGGACAGCGATCTTGTTCGCGTGATGCGGGAATACCTCGCCACGATGAAAGGGGAGGTGGAAGCTGCGGCCATCTTCGGGTCGGCGGCACGCGGCGAAATGCATGTCGACAGCGACGTTGATCTTCTCGTCTTGACCCCCGACCTCTCGCGCCTCCAAGCTCAGGCCCATTTCAAACCAGCGGGCCGCACGCTGAAGCGGGCGGTCAACGTGCTGGTCTATGCCCCCGAGGACTGGCGGCAGGCACGCGATGAACGCAATCCCTTTGTGCTCGACATCCTCGGTCACCCGACCATCGAGCTCAAAGGATCGCTGAATGCTCCGTAAGCCAGAGGACTTCTACAGGGAAGGCAGCAAGGTCTTCCGCAAGGCGCCGATCAATGCAAAGGCGATCCGTGGCTGGATCGCGATCTCTGAAGGCAAGGTGGCCGACGCCTTCCGCGAGAGCAACTCCAGCACGACGCGTCTCGGTGCAGCCTATGACGCGATGCTGAACTTGAGTTTCGCGTTGCTGTGCGCGAAGGGCTGGCGCTGCACCTCGGCCGATGGGCATCACGTCCAGGCGCTTGAGGCAGCATGTGCCTACGCGGCCCTATCCACCGGCACATTCGATGAACTCGACGCGATCCGCGATCTCAGGAACGACCAGTACCAGGGGGTGCCCGCGACGCCTCAAGACGTCGCGGGCGCGCTTTCCGTGCTGGAACGGGTGGTGCCCGCGCTTTTGGCGCTATTGCCCTCAAGGGATTAGGCGGCGCCGGCTCACAACGCCTTCAAGAACACCACCAGGTCCTTCTTCTCCTGCTCGGTGAGCTGGGTCTCCAGCACCAGGTTGAAGAACTCCACCGAATCCTCCAGCGTCAGCAGCCGGCCGTCGTGCAGGTAGGGCGGCGAGTCCTTGATGCCGCGCAGCGGGAAGGTCTTGATCGGGCCATCCATGTTGGCCATGCGCCCATTGATCATCCTCGGCTTGAAGAAGCGCTCGGTCCGCAGGTTGTGCATCAGGTTGTCCGTGTAGTACGGCGGCGCGTGGCAGCTCGCGCACGTCGCCTTGCCGAAGAACAGCTGCTGCCCACGCAGTTCCTGCTGCGACGCCTTCCTCGGATCGAGCTTCCCGTCGATGCCCAGCTTCGGCGCCGGCGGGAAGTCCAGCAGGGCCTGGAACTCCGCCATGAAGTGCACTTGGCTGCCGCGCTCCAGCACGTTCACGCCCTTCTTCGTCGCGATCACCGGATCGCCGTCGAAGTACGCGGCGCGTTGCTCGAACTCGGTGAAGTCCTCCACCGTCTTCAAGGCCCGCTGCGAGCCGAACAGCCGCTGGATGTTGACCCCGCGCAGCGTCGGCGTGTCGATCCGGTGCCGGAAGGGCTGTGGCCGGATGTCGCCGACCAGGTGCGTCGACGCGTTCGTGTGGCCGTTGGCATGACAGTCCAGGCACGCCACGCCGCGGCTGGGCTTCAGCGTGCGCCGGTCGTCGGTCTGGTTGAACTGCTGCTGCGGGAACGGCGTCACCAGCAGCCGCACGCCTTCCAGCTGCTTCGGGTTCAGCACGCCGTTGAACAGCCGGAAGTAGTTGTTGATCGTCACCAGCTCGCCCTTGGACACGTCGCCCAAGTCGGGCCGCGTCGTCAGGAAGATCGGCGCCGGGAACTCCGACAGGAAGTGGTCGGGCAGGTCGTAGTCCAGGTCGAAGCGCGTCAGGTCGCGGTCGATCTCCTGGCGCCGGATCTCGTCGATGTGGAACTTCGGGAAGACCATCCCGCCCTCGGGATGGTTCGGATGCGGCAGGGGCAGGAAACCCTTGGGGAAGAGGTCCTTGGCCTTGATGTCGTCCGGACTCATCGCCGCCAGCTGCTCCCAGGTGACGCCGCGCGGCAGGCGGACCCGCACGCCGTCCTGGAGCGCCTTGCCCTTGGTCATCGTCGCGCCCGGGGAGGGCCGGTTGGCCAGGTCGTAGCGCTCGTTGAGCAGGTCCGCATGTTTCCGCGCCAGGCCCGGTTTCGCGGCGCTCATGCGTTTGACGACGCTGTCGAAATCCTCGGTGATGACGACCGGCATGTAGCTGGTCGGCGGGGCGGCGGTTTCGCCCATCGCGGTGTTCGTGGCCAGGGGCACGGAGGCCACCGCGGCGGCGGTGCCGAGCAGAGCCGGCCAATGCCAGCCCCCGCGGCGGGGTGCGCGTGAAGTCATGTCTTCTCCCTTTCCGGTGGACGGGGCGCCCGCGCCGGTCCCGCACGCGGCGGCAAGCGCGGTTCCCGGCCGCGACAGGAACCGCGCGATGGTGCGCCACCGCACACAGGGGCAAGGACTGACCCCAAGGAATGTGATCGCGGCCTCTTCGGGCCTTCGCGACACAGCCAGACAACACCGTAGTCCATCGCATCGCCCGATCCAAATAGAACCTCGTGATGCGTTCGATAGCCGCCGCCTCGCTGCCGATTGATGTGTGAGCTCCCTCTGTTGGAGCAGGAGGCTCCGCGGGAATTGGCCTTTCTCGACCATCGAACTGGATCCGCGGGTTCGGGAGACTGACCGCCTCCTCATTCCGATGGTCAGCCCACTCACGTCATGTCTCATCACTTTGTTCCCACGCCTGCCGTCCGACCGCTGGAACGGGCGGCTCCCACCTCCGACCCGGTGACCCGCGCCGTGCAAGGCCGCCGTCGGGACGACGAAGAGGCCGAAACCGCCGCGGAGCCGTCCGCACCGCCAGCAGAGACTGCCGAGACTGGTGCGACGCCCGCCGACGCGACCCCGGCCCCGACCGGAGAGGCAGCCGCGCCAGTCGATGCGCCTGCCACCGCCGACGCCGGCGCGCCCGCCGACGAGAACGACCCGCTGCGAAGCAGCCGATCCAGCGCGATGCTCGCGGCAGGCCTGGGCCTGCTGGGCATTGCCGGAGCGGCAGCGGCGGGCGGGTCGGGCGGCGGGTCCAGCGCGACGACGCCGATCACCATTGATCCGCCGAAGCCGGAGCAGCCGAAGCCGGAAGAAAAACCGGATCCGAAGCCCGAGCCTCAACCCGATCCGAAGCCGGACCCGAAGCCGGACCCGAAGCCTGAGCCTCAGCCAGACCCGAAGCCGGATCCGAAGCCTGAGCCTCAGCCAGACCCGAAGCCGGACCCGAAGCCCGAGTCCGAGCCCGATCCGAAGCCGGACCCGAAACCCGAGCCCGAGCCCGATCCGAAACCGGACCCGAAACCCGAGCCCGAGCCCGATCCGAAACCGGACCCGAAGCCTGAGCCCGAGCCCGATCCGAAACCGGACCCGAAGCCTGAACCCGAGCCCGATCCGAAACCGGACCCGAAGCCCGAGCCCGAGCCCGAGCCCGATCCAAAGCCGGATCCGAAGCCCGAGCCGGACACCAAGCCGCCTGCCGCGCCGGTCCTGGCCCTGATGAACGACACCGGCACCAGCGGGTTCGACCGGGTGACCCGCGATGCGACCGTGCTGGTTTCCGGCCTTGAGCCCGACGCGAGCTGGCGCTATTCCTTGGACAACGGGCAGACCTGGCGGGACGGCAAGGACGGCGCGATCCCCGCATCGGCGTTCACGCATGACGGCGACTGGAAGGTGCTGGTGCGCCAGACCGATGCCGCCGGCAATCACAGCGAGGTGCAAGCGCTCGAATTCAAGCTGCTGACCTCGGCGGCCGCGCCGACGCTGCGGCTCAGCGAGGACACCGGCGCGACCGTCTTCGCGGATCCGGCCGGCATCTCGCTGCATGACGGGATCACCCGCGACGCCACGGTGCTGGTGGGCAATCTGGACCGCAACGCGAAGTGGCAGTACAGCATGGACGGCCTGTCCTGGTTCGAAGGAAGAGACGGCCGCGTCGAGCCGGGATTCTTCGGCGACCACGACGGCGCCAAGATCGTCCATGTGCGTCAGCTCGACACGGCCGGCAACGTCAGCCAGATCGAGAAGCTGCAGTTCGTCCTCGACACGAAAGCCGATGGTCCGACCGAGGTCCGCCTCGTCAACGACAGCGGCGTGAGCAGCACCGACTGGCTGACCAACGACGGGCGGCTCGAGCTGGTCCTGGCCCCGGGCAAGACCTTCAGCTACACCTTCGACACTGGCCACTGGGGCTCCGGTGGCGGCGCGGCCGGCAACATCGTGGCGATGCCCGCCGACCTCCCCGATGGGGCCCGCTGGGTGGAGCTTCGCGTGTACGACGGTGCCGGCAACGGGACGCTGCAGCGCGTCAACTTCCAGCTCGATCGCACGCCGCCGCCCAAGCTCGGCGCGACGCTGATCAATGACACCGGCGCCAGCGCCACCGACGGCATCACGCAGGACGCGACGATCCAGGTCACCGGGCTCACCGCGGGCAACCGCTGGCAGTACCGCGTCGCGACCCGGGGCGATCAATGGTTCGATGGCGACGATTCGATGCGGATCGAGAACTCGGCCTATGGCGGCGACGGCTACAACTGGGTCGACGTCGCGCAGGTCGACGCCGCCGGCAACCGCGGCGAGTTCACCCGCGTGCACTTCGAGCTCGACCGCGTCGTTGAGGCGCCGACGCTGTGGTTGAAGAACGATAGCGGCGCCAGCGCCTCCGACTTCATCACCGCCGACGGCACGGTGGTCATCGGCGGCCTGGAGAACGGCGCGACCTGGTTGGCGAGCTTCAATGGCCAGCAATACACCGGCACGGCCGTCGGCGGCATCCATCCCACCGTGACGCCGCCGTCCAGCGATCACTTCATCTTCCGCGCCCGTCAGACGGACCTGGCCGGCAACGAGAGCGCGCTGTCGACGCCGCTGCGCGCTTTCGTGACCACGAAGGAGGACGCCGACGCGCGTCAGCCGGCGCTGCGATCGGGTGAGGGGGCGCTGCTGAGCGGCACCGATCGCCAGGACGATTTCCTGGTCGAGATCGGCGCCAACATCCGGCTGCTCACCGTCACCAACTTCTCGAGCGAGCAGCACGATGTCCTCGACCTGAGCCAGATCCTGACGCTGGGCACCGGCCAGAAGATCGGGGACGCCGTGAGCAAGTGGAACCGGGGCGACGGGTGGCTGGGCGTCGAGCTGGCCATCACGGCCAACGGTGGCGAGCGGTACATGGTCGACCTGTGGAACCTTCCTGCCGCAGATCGCATCTTCATCCGCACCGGCGACGGGCTGCACGTCCTCTGAGCCGGGGACGGGCATGACCCCCGCGGCGAGCGCCGGCGTCCTCTAGACTCCGGCGCTCGTTCCGTTCTGGGCCGCCAGGCCCAGTCCCTCCCGTCCCGTCCCTGTGGAGCCCGTCATGCCCCGATACGTTGCCTTCCTCCGTGGCGTCAGCCCGATGAACGCGAAGATGCCGGACCTGATCCGTGCCTTCGAGGCCGCCGGCTTCACGCGCGTGAAGACGGTGATCTCGAGCGGCAACGTGGTGTTCGACCACGACGGCGCGCCGGTCGACGAGCTCGAGCGCCGCGCCGAACAGGCGATGACCGACACGCTGGGCAAGACCTTCGGCACGACGGTCCGCCCGGTCGAGCACTTGCGCCGGATCGTCGACGCCGACCACCATGCGCCGTTCCAGCCGCCGTCCGCGGCCAAGCAGCTGATCACCTTCCTGAAGCGCCCGCACGAGTTGCCCGTCTCGCTGCCGCTCGAAGGCGAGGGCGCCGCGATCTGCAAGCTGGAGGGCGTCGAGGTCTACAGCCACTACCTGCCCAACGACAAGGGCCCGCTGTTCATGACCATGCTGGAGAAGACCTTCGGCAAGCAGATCACGACCCGCACCGTCGACACGGTGCGCAAGTGCATCAAGGCCTGAGGACAGACCGGGCGGCGCCGCTCAAGCCACGCAGGCCCGGTTCTTCCCGGTGCGCTTGGCCTCGTAGAGCGCCTCGTCGGCGCGGTCCAGCGCCTGCTCCATCGTCTCGCCCGCCCGGAACAGCGTCACGCCGGCCGAGAAGGTGACGAATACATCGCGACCCTCGTGCATGAACAGGCTGGCCGACAGCGAGCGCTGCAGCCGCAGCAGCACCGCCTGCGCCTCCTCGAGCGGCGCTTCCGGCAGGATCAGCACGAACTCCTCGCCGCCCCAGCGTCCGACCTTGTCCCCGGGCCGCAGCAGCCCCGACACCCGCGCCGCCAGCGACTTCAGCGCCTCGTCGCCGGCCGCGTGGCCCAGGTTGTCGTTGAGCTTCTTGAAGTTGTCGATGTCCAGCAGCGCCAGCGCCAGCGGCTTGGGATCGCGCTCGAGCTTGGCGCGTTCGGTCTCGAAGGTGGCGATCAGGCCGCGCCGGTTGGCGATCTGCGTCAGCTGGTCGGTCTGGACCTCGCTGGAGAGCTTGCGCAGCTCGCCCTCGAGCTGCTCGACGCGCTCGGCCAGTTGCGCCGCGCGGTCGTGCTCCTCGCGCAGCCGGCCTTGCGTGGTCTGCACCAGCGACTGCACGCTGCGGCTCTCCTCGACCATCTCGCGCACCACGCCGGCCAGGCTCTCCAGCGAATCCGCCTGCTCGATCACGGTGGCGTACTTGCCGACGCTGTCGCTGAAGCGGTCGGTGTGCTGGCCGAGCTCGCCCAGCTCCTGCAGCATCCGGTTGATCAGGCCCTTGAGCGCGTCGCGGGCGCGGCTGCGCTCCTCGCGCAGGCTGTGCTGGCGCTCGCGGGTGCTGTGCAGCAGCTCGCTGACCGAGCGCACGCTGCGCGCCGTCAGCCCCTGCGCCAGCGTCTGGCCCATGGCCTCGCACTGGCCCTGCGCCCAGGAGTCGTCCTCGGCCAGGTCGGCCAGGCTGCCGGTCAGCTCGCCGCAGAGCTTGCCCAGCTCGTTGAAGGCGTGGTTGCGATGGTCCAGCCAGCGCCGCGCGCGGATGCACAGCGCGTCCATCTGCGCGGCGCGCTCAGGCGTCGCGCCGTCGCGGACCAGCTCGGCATGGGCTACGCCCAGCGCATCGATCAGCTCCTGCGCGCGCACGTCGTCCGCGGCGAGGGCATGCCGCACCGTGCCGTTCAGGTGGGTGCCGACCTCGGGCCACGACTGCAGGCCCGGGCCGGTGCCGGCGGACGCCGTCGCGCCCGTCGCTCCCGTCGAACTCGGCGCGCCCATCAGCGTGTCCAGCGAGCCGTAGCGGCCGCCCTCGGCCGACGCGGGCCGGCCGTCCTCGGCCGCATGCGCATCGGCGGGCGGTTGCGCGCTTTCCTCGTCGGTGAAGAACTGCGTCGGCGTGCCCGCGCGGTCTTCGTCGTCGAGCGCGTCCTCGCCATCCTCGCTGGCCGACGCCGCGCCGCCGGTCGCGGCCCCCAGGCCGACGGTCGACGGCAGCTCATCCAGCGGCGCGGGCTGCGTCTCGACGCGCGCGTCGCTGACATCCGAATCCCAGCTCGCCACCAACTGCCGCAGCCGCAGCGTCAGCCGCTGCGGGTCGCTGCGATTGCTCTGCAGCACGCGCAGCACGCCGTCCTTCTTGCGCGCGAGCGTCCACTGCCGTCCGCCGCGTTCCAGGCCGCGCATCAGCCGCTCGATCAGCTGCGCCAGCTGCTCCGCCTGCGCGCCGGGGCCGTGCGTCTGCTGCAGCGCTTCCAGCGCGCGCTGCAGTTCGTCCCAGCGGCCTTCCTTGAGCTGCGTCGCGAAACCCTGGCGCTGCTGCGGATCGGGCACGGCCAGGCCCAGCAGCCGCGCCATCGAGGCCTGCGCGCGTTCGGGCATCTGCGTCGACGCGCCGCCGCGCACCGGCTCGCCGGCCTCCTGCGCGTAGGCACGGGCGTAGTTCTCGGGGGTCGGCTCCAGCTTGTCCAGCGCCAGCCGGCGCAGGGCCGCTTTTGCCAGGAGAGCGGGGGGCTGCTGCGGCATCGGTCGGGGCTCGGTGAAACGGGGGAGGGCGCTGGCGGCTCGCGGCACGCGGCCGGATCAGCGCATCGGGCTTTCGTCGCCGACCTCGGTGGTCGGCAGGATCCAGGGCGCCTTGCGCGGCAGCACCGTCTGCGCCAGCCAGCGCTCGAGCTCGTCGGGCGGCAGCGGCTTGCTGAACAGGAAACCCTGCATCAGGCTGCAATCGAGCCGGCGCAGCACTTCCATCTGGCGCAGCGTCTCGACGCCCTCGGCGATCACCTGCAGGCCCAGCGAGCGCGCCAGCGCGATGATCGCGGTCACCACGGCGGAACTCTGCGGCGTGATGCCCAGGTCGCGCACGAAGCTGCGGTCGATCTTCACTTCCGAGATCGGCAGCGTCGTCAGGTAGGCCAGCGAGGAGTAGCCGGTGCCGAAGTCGTCGATCGAGATCTCGACGCCGACCTCGTTGAGCCGGTGCAGCGACGGGATGACGCTCTGCAGGTCCTTCATCAGGCCGGTCTCGGTGATCTCGAGCTGGATCGCGCGGTGCGGCACGCCCCACTGGCTGACGAACTGATGGATGTGCTCGACCAGGTCCGAGCGCTCGAACAGCCGGTTGGGCAGGTTCACCGCGATCGATTCGCTGAAGCCGAAATTCAGCTGCCAGACCTTGGCCTGGCGCGCGGCCTCGCGCAGCGCCCACTCGGACAGCGGCACGATCAGGCCGGTTTCCTCGGCCAGGGGGATGAACTCGCCGGGCGGCACCAACTGGTTGCCGCGGCGCCAGCGCATCAGCGCCTCGGCGCCGACCATGCGGGCGGTGCGCACGTCGATCTTGGGCTGGTAATGCAGCACCAGCTCGTCGCGCTCGATCGCTTTGTGCAGCGCGGATTCAAGCTCCAGCTTCTCGCGCCCGCGGCCCGCCAGCATCGGCGAATACAGCGCCGAGGCGTTGCGGCCCTGGTTCTTGACCGCGTACATGGCCACGTCGGCGTTGCGCAGCAGGTCGGCCATGGTCAGGCCGTCGCGCGGGTAGAGCGCGATGCCGACCGACGCGGTCACGAAGCACTCCTGGCCGGCGATGAAGATCGGCTCGCGCAGGGCGTCCAGCACCCGGTCGGCGACGCGCTCGGCATCGCCTTCGTCGCCAACCTCGGGCAGCAGCGCCACGAACTCGTCGCCGCCCAGGCGGCCGACCGCCTCCAGCGTGCGGTGCGAGCGGGTGCCGACCGACTCCAGCATGCCTTCCATGACCTGGTCGCTGTGGCGCACGCAGGAGCGCAGGCGGCGGCCGACTTCCATCAGCAGGTCGTCGCCGGCGGCGTGGCCCAGCGTGTCGTTGATGACCTTGAAGCGGTCCAGGTCGATCAGCAGCAGGCCGACCTCATGGCCCATGCGTCGACCGGCCTCGATGGCGCGCTCGGCGCGCCACATCAGCTGGCGGCGGTTGGGCAGGCCGGTCAGCGCGTCGAAGTTGGCCAGCTCGCGGATCCGGTCCTCCGCCATGCGGCGGTCGGTCACGTCCTGGATGACGCCGGTGTAGCCGCAGGCGTTGCCATGCTCGTTGAACTCGGGCTCGGCCTCGATGTGGATGACGCGCTTGCGGCCGTCCAGCAGCGTGAAGGGCAGGTCGGTGACCAGCACCGAGTTGTGGGCCACGACGTCGCGCAGCAGCCGCATGAACAGCAGCCGCTCCTCGCGCGGCACCATGCGCATCACGCCGATGAAGTCCAGCGGATCGGCCGGCCCGCGGCCGAAGACGCGCAGCGCCTCGTTGGCCAGCTTGAAGCCGTGGCCGGTCTGCCACTCGAAGCTGCCCATGCGGGCCAGGTCCTGCGCGCGCGCCAGCTTGGACTTGCTGCGCTCCAGTTCCTGGCGGGTGCGCGAGCTGCGCAGCATGTAGCGCAGCCGGCCGGCCAACAGCCGCCACTGCGTGGACTTGACGAAGAAGTCGGTCGCGCCGGCCTGGTAGGCGCGGTTGATCGAGGCCTCGTCGTCGAGGCCGGTCAGCATCAGGATCGGCGCGTTCTCGAAGCCGGGCAGGGCGCGCAGGCGCTCGCAGGTCTCGAAGCCGTCCAGGTCGGGCATCAGCGCGTCCAGCACGATGAGCTCGGGCGTCCACTGGGTCACCAGCTGCAGCGCCTGCTGGCCGCCGGTCAGCGCGGTCACCTCGAAGCCGTGTTCCTGCAGCGCGGCCTCGATCAGCATCAGGTTGACCGGGTCGTCGTCGACCAGCAGGACGCGTGGCCGTTCGATCAGTTCGCCTTCCTTCACGACGCGGCTCATCGCTGGGCTTGCACCAGTTGCTGCATCGCCAGCCGGGCGGCGGCGATGTCGTCCAGGGCGGTGCCGATCAGGTCGGCCAGGCCGTCCTCGTGCCCGGCGCGGGCCAGGCCTTCGATCTCGGCGCAGCGCTGGGACAGCACCGCGGCGCCCAGGCTGGCCGCGGCGGATTTCAGCGTGTGCGCCACGTGGCGCAGGCCGTTGAGGTCGCGCGGCGCGTCGCGGCCCTGCGCGAGCACCTGCTCCTGCTGGTCCAGCGATTTCAGGAAGGCGGCCACGACACGCTCAAGCAGATGGTTCACGCCCTCCGGGTCCAGCTCGCGCAGACGGGCGAGGGCCTGGTCGTCCAGCACGGCGGGTTCGGGCTGAGTCCGGGAGGGCATGGTCGTGGCGTGGTCCGGTGACATCTTCTGATCATGGCGCCGCATGGACGTTCCACGCGGAGTTGCGGACCATTGTCGTTCACCAGGAGGATGGAGTCGTGGGAAAAAGCCGTCAATTCTGGTGTTCTTGGGGCTGTCGCTCGGGGTAAGTCCCGGGTCCGGTGTGGCGTCGGCGCCTCCGCGCCGGGATGGTGCGCTGGTGAATCCTCGGTGAGTGGCTGGTGAGGCCTACATACAATGGCCCGCATGAACAGGTTGGGGGACGCCGCCGCTCGTCGTCGGCCATGGAAGGGTGCCGCGCTGGCCTTGGGGCTGGCGGTCGTGGCCCTGCTCCTGCTGCTGGCGTTGAACCTCGAGCCGTCGGGACCCGGCCTGGTGCTGACCGCCGTGATGGCGGGCGCGGCGCTGATGATCTTCGTCGCCGCGCTGACCTGGCACCTCGCGGTGCGCCTGGCGCGCGCCCAGTTCGGCGAGTTGCTGCGCGAGAGCCGCCAGCAGGCCCAGGCGCTGACTCAGCTGCAGCCCGACTGGCTCTGGCAGACCGACGCGCAGCATCACCTGGTGCGCTGGCAGGCGTCGACCGGCGCGCCGGCGTCGAGCTGGGCCGGCACGGCGGTGAACGGCGCGGTGACGCAGCGGCTGTGGGAGCGCTTCGAGCCGCTGGACGGCGCGGACGGCGCGGACGGCGTGCCGCAGGACGTGCGCGCCCGGGTCGAGCCGGGTCACTCCTTTGAACGGCTGCGCGTCGTCGACGCCCAGGGACGGCGCTGGGAACTCCGTGCGCAGGCGACGACCGATGCCGCCGGCCGCTTCGCCGGCTTCCTGGGCGCGGCTCGGGCGCTGGACGAGGCGCCGCCGGTCGCCGACACCGACACCGCCGTGGCAACCGCGCAGGGCCCGGGCGCCACCGACTGGCTCCAGGCCTTGCCCGGTCCCGCCTGGCTGCTCAGCGGCGACGATGGTGCCTCGACCCGCCTGATCGATGTCAACGACGCGGCGCTGCAGATGATGGGTGGCTCGGAGGCGCGAGGCCAGCTCTGGCGCGCCTGCGAGGAACGCCTGCCCGAGGAACTGCGCCAGGCGCTGGCGCAGCCGGACCTGCAGTCGGGCAGCGCCTGCGGCGCCTGGTGGCTGTGCCTGACGGCGCTGCCGCATGGCGGCGGCACGCTGCTGAGCCTGTGGCCGCAGGGCGCGGCGGAGACGGTGCCCGCGGCGCTGGCGATGCAGGCCGCGGAGCAGGCGCGCGCGGACCAGGCCTCGTTCAGCTACACCGTGTCGCACGACCTGCGCGCGCCGCTGCGCGTGGTCGAGGGCTTCACCCGCATCCTCAAGGAAGACTACGGCCGGTTGCTGGACCGCGCCGGCAACGACCACCTCGATCGCGTGCTGGGCGCCTCGGCGCGCATGCACAGCATGATCGACTCGCTGCTGGCGCTGTCCCACCTGTCCTCGCAGGCGCTGCGGCACGAGACGGTGGACCTGTCGCTGCTGGCCGGGCAGGTGGTGGACGAACTGCGCCGCGCGTCGCCGGGGCGCGAGGTCGAGGTCGAGGTGCAGCCCGGCCTGCGGGTGCAGGGCGATCCGACGCTGCTGCGCATGGTGCTGGAGAACCTGCTGGGCAACGCGTGGAAGTACAGCGGCAAGCGCGAGCATGCGGTGATCCGCTTCGAGGCCGAGCAGCGCCAGGGCGAGCGCGTCTTCGCCGTCAGCGACAACGGCGCCGGCTTCGACATGCGTTTCGCGGACCGCCTGTTCGGCGTCTTCCAGCGCCTGCACAGCGCGAGCGACTTCCAGGGCACCGGCGTGGGCCTGGCCTCGGCGCGGCGCATCGTGCGCCGGCACGGCGGCGACATCTGGGCCGAATCCGAAGTCGGGCAGGGCGCCCGCTTCTACTTCACCTTGCCGAGCTGAGACCGGTCCGCGCGCTTGCGTCGCGGGCCGCGCCGCGGTCCGAAGGCCATCAACTGCCGAGCGCGAGCTGCTCGACCGCCTCGACGACGCGGCGCGCCTGTTCGCCGAGCTCGATGCGCTGCTCGGCGGCCATGCGCTCCAGTCGCGCCAGCGCCTGCGCGCGGGTCAACGAATAGCGGTGCATCAGCACGCCCAGCGCCATCGCCTCGACCACGGCCAACGCCGAGGCCGGCTCCAGTGCCGGTGCGGGCGGCGCCGCGTCGGCGCGGGCGGGCCGGTTGGCGAAGGCGGCCTCCACGGCGGGGACGATCTGGTGGATGTCCAGCGGCTTGACCAGGTAGGCCAGCGCGCCCAGTTCCTTGACCTTGGCGACGGTGGCCTCGTCGGCGAAGGCCGAGAGGAACATGAAGGGCAGCTGCAGGTAGTCGCGCAGATAGCCGGCCACGTCGAAGCCGGTCATGCCTTCCATGCGGATGTCGAGCAGGGCGAGGTCGGGGCGGTGCTGTCTGGCGATGAGGATGGCGTCGTCGCCGTTGTCGGCGTCCAGGACCTCATAACCGGCCTGGGCCAGGCCATGCGTCAAGGTGGCGAGCACCAGCCGGTCGTCGTCCACGACCAGGATGCGGCCCTTGCCGCTCGCGCCCACGTCCTTGCTCACGCTGTCCACGCTGCTCCCGAATCCAAGGCATCCCCGAGGGGTGACCGCGGATTGTCACCGAAATGCCGCGCATGCCCCGCGCGGCGGGCTGGCCCGGTTGCGAGTCGTCACAAGGCCTCGAGCAACTGCACCCCCGGCGGCCACAGACTGAGCTCGCACACCACCTGCTCGCCGTCCTGTGTCAGGCCCAGCAGCGCGCTGCGGCGCGGCAGCAGCGCGCGCACCAGGCCCAGGCCGGAGACGCCGCCCCGCACCTGCGCCAGGTCGAAGCCCGGCGGCAGCCGCCCGGTGTTGACGATGCGCAGCACCACCTGTTCCGGATCGAAGCGCAGCTCGCAGCGCACCGGCGCGTCGCCGCCATGCTTGACCGCGTTGGTGAACAGCTCGTTGAGCGTCAGCGCGATCGGGATGGCCTCGGCCTCGGGCAGGCCCCAGCGGTGCGACTGCTCGGCCATCGCGCCGTCGACCTCGACCAGGATCTCCCGGCCCGACATCCGCTGCACCGAGCCCATCACCGCCTCGACCACCTTGCGCAGGCGCAGCGGACCCGACATGCCGACCTGCAGCCCGTAGACCTGCGCGATCGCCTGGACCTGGCCGACCGCCTCGTTGATCACCGCCTTGACCTCCGGGCGCCGCGCCGCGATCTGCTGCAGCAGGCCGGCCACGCCCTGGAGGTTGTTCTTGATGCGGTGGTGGACCTCGCGCACCAGCAGCTCGCGCTGCGCGATCGCCGCCTCCAGCCGGGCCGCCTCCTGCGCGCGCTGCTGCGTCACGTCGCTGGCCACCAGCAGCAGCTGCTCCGGTTCGAGCTCGCCGCTGGCGTCGTTGACGCCGGCCAAGTGCAGCAGCCGCGCATCCCAGATCCGCGCCTGCCCGCGCACCGTCAGCCGGTACTCGCGCTGCAGCACCTCGCTGCTCTGCAGCGCGAACTCCATGTCGGCGCGGATCGTCTCGGCCTCGTCGCCGCCGCCGAAGAGCGCCTCCAGGCTTGCGCCCAGCAGTTCCTCCTCGGGCCGGCCGGCCAGCGCCGCGGCCGCCTGGTTGATCTGGCGCACCTGCAGCGTGCGGGCGTCGTGCAGGCTGATGGCGATCGGCGCGGCCTCGATGATCCGGTGCAGCGAGGCCTGCGCCTGCAGGCTCTGCGCCTCGGCCTGGCGGCGGCGCTCGATGTCCAGCAGCGCATAGGTCAGCTGCCGCGAGCCGTCCGGCCCCATCGTCGCCACCGCGTTGCCGACCACCCAGAACTCGCGGCCGTCGCGCGCGACGACGCGGCATTCGAAGGTCTCGGCCTGGCCCTCGGGCAGGTCGTCGAGGTAATGCGTCTGGCGGAACGGATGGTCGGGCGCCTCGGTCGCGACGCTGCTGATGGGCTGGCCGGCGAATTCCGGCAGGTCACCGCCGAACATGCGCCGCGCCGAGCGGTTCATCCACTCGATCCCGTGCCGGCCCACCGTCACGATGCCCACCAGCACCGAGTCCAGCACCGCGCGTTCGCGCTCGGTCTGCAACTGGAGGGAGTGCTGCAGCAGCTCGTTGCGTTCCTGCGCCTGCTGGTGGTCGGTGATGTCGACGGTCAGCACCGAGGTCGTCTTCTGGCCGGAAGCCAGCTGGCCGATCTCCACGCGGGTCATCAGCCAGCGCAGCCCGTGCTCGGGGTGGCGCACCGCGTAGCGCGCCACCGTCGGCGTGGCCTGCTTGAGCGCCAGCTGCAGCTTCTCGTACTCGGCGCGCGAGTCGGGCTCGACCATCTCGCGGTTGACGCCTTGCAGCGAGGGCGCCTGTTTCGGGGTGTCCTCGCCGGATGAGGACGGCGGCGCGCCGGTGCCCGGCCGCGACCAGCCGGCTTCCGGCTGGAAGGTCGCCAGGCCGACGCCGGCCGTGTCCATCAGTGTCTGCAGCTGCTGCTGCGCGAGTTCCAGGTCCTGTTCGGCGCTGCGGTCCTCCAGCATCACCAGCGTGCGCGGGCGCGACCATGGGCCGCTCAAGCGCCGCGCGCGCACGCGGATCCAGCGCCGGCGATCGCCGGGCGGCGCCAGCAGGGCGTTGCGATGCGATTCCTGGCCCGACTCGGGCGCCTTGGCATGCAGCAGCTCGCGCCACTCAGGCGGCAGCTCGTGCAGGCTGATCGGCATCTGCGGGCTCAGGCGCCGGCACAGTGCGGTGAACGCGGCGTTGAAGCGCAGCAGCAGGCCCTGGTCGTCATGCATCAGCGCCGGCAGTGGGCACAGGTCCAGCCACTGGTCGATCTCCGACTGCATGCGCTCGGCGCGTTCGCGCGCGGCCAGTTCGGTGCTGTGGTCCTGGAGCAGCGCCAGGCCCAGGCCGCCCTCGAGCGGATGCACCCAGGCCTGCAGCAGGTGCTCGCGGCCCTGGTCGTCGACCAGGCGCAGCTCCTGCGCCTTGCCGCTGGGCAGCAGGCGCTGGCCCTGGAGCGAGACCTCGCCCATCAGGCCCTGCAGCTGCGCGTTGGTGAGCAGGACCTGGCCTTTGGCGTCGAGCACGAAGGCGGGCCAGGGGCCGTCCCAGAGCCCGCCGAGCAGGCCGGGCACGTCCTGCCCGCGCGCCGTGAGCAGCGCGCGCAGGGCGTCGAGGTCGGGGGAGGCGAGGGGGAGTTGGGGCGACACGGGGCGAGTTTAGAAGACCCTCACCCCGCAGCTGTCGTCACTCGAGCTGTGCCGCCTTGTGCAGCGCGCGCAGCACGGCGTGGTTGACTTCGTCGGGGCCCAGCATCAGCGTGTCGAGCGCGTCGCGCACGTCCAGCACCGACTCGTTCTCGATCGCCTGCACCAGCTGCAGGTAGCCGTGGTACGGGCCGGTCTTGTCGACCAGCGCCTGGCGCACCCGCTCCGGCACCGGGATGGACTGCAGCAGCTTCTCGAACGGCTGCTTCAGCATGTGGTCCAGCAGCGAGAACAGGCCGCAGATGAACATCTCGTCCCGCACTTCGGAGTCGGTCATGCTCTTGGCCAGCTCCTCCATCACCAGGCCGCGGCGCAGCGCGCCGAACATCACCGGGCGCATCGCGTGGTCCTTGCTGGCCGTGGCCAGCAGCAGCGCCAGCCAGCGGCGCAGCCGCGCATAACCCAGCAGCATGATCGCGTGACGGAAGGACGACACCTCGACCGACAGGCCGAAGGCCGCCGAATTCATGTAGCGCAGCAGCTTGAAGGCCAGGCTGGGATCGCGCTTGAGCGTCTGCTCCAGGCGCTCGACGTCCTCGCCCTGGTCGACCCGCGACATCAGCTCCACGATCACCTGCAGGTCGGCCTGGCCGTCGTTGCGGGTGGCCGGGACGGCCGGGGCCTCGAACTCCCCATGCACGGTCCAGCCCAGCACGCCGGCGGCGCCGCCGTCCAGCGCCTGCTTGAAATCGGCCGCGCTGCGCGCGCCCGAGACCAGCACCGACTTGCCGGCCGGCAGCGGACCACCGCCCAGCTCCTGCAGGTCCAGCACCAGCTGCTTGAAACCGGCCGCGTCCGAGCGACCCTTGAGCAGCGCGCCCCGCACCTGGGCCTGGGCGGCCAGGTCGGCATCGGACAGCAGGAAGGCCGGCACCTCGACCTTCATGTTGCCGGGCAGGGCCGCGGCCAGCAGGCCCTTGAGCAGCCCCTCGTGCGCCACGTTCAGGAGCACCGGCCTGGCCGGGAAGGCCTCGGCCAGCGCCGCCAGCAGGGCCGACGCGTCGGGCGTGGTTTCAGGGCGAAGCGCGAACACGGTGACGCGTGTGGCTTCGATGTCGAAGGACTTGGAAACCAGGGGCGCGTAGCCCAGGGCCACTTGGCCCAGCACGGCGTGTGTCGAGTTCATGCAGATCGGCGCATCAGGAGTTGATGTACTGGAACAGCGACATGCGCTGCACCATCGAGTAGGTTTTCAGCGCCGCATCGTAGCCCGTCTGCTGGTTCTGGAAGTCGGAAATGCCCTGGGTCATGTCCAGGTCCTCTGCGGCAGATTGCTCAGCCTGGTTGTAAACCTTGAGCGTCTGCAGCCGCGACTCGGAACCGTCCAGGTTGTTCATCTGCTCGCCGACCTGGCTGCGCACGTTGGCCAGGTTGCCCATGACCGCATCCACGTCGCGCAGGTTCATCAGGTTGCTCTGCGTGATCTCGGGCGCGGTGCGGCCGGTGGTCTTGAGCGACTCGATGGTGCGGTCCAGCACCTCGAAGAGCTTGAGGTCGGCCGTCGACGGCTTGACGCTGAAGCTGTCGCCGTCGGACGGCGTGCCCGCGACCGTCATCGCCATGCCGTCGAACTTGATGGTGTTGCCGCCGCTGTAGTTGTCGCTGGCCACCGGCACGTGGCCCTGGCTCTCGTTGAAGACGGTGTAGGTCTGCGAGGGCGCGGTGCCGCTGATGACGATGCTGTAGCTGTCGCCGGTGACCAGCGCCGGGTCGGTGACGCGGCCCGAATCGATGTAGCCGGTGGACGCCTTGCCCGTCAGCACGTTGGGCGCGGGGCCGGTCTCGAAGCTGCCGTTGCCGCTGCGCGCCTGCTCCCAGGCGGCGCGGCCGTCCACGCTCAGCGGATAGTTCTCGAGGTTGCCGGTGGTGACGCTGCCCGAGATGCCCTCGAAGCCGACGCCGCCGCCGATGCGCGCGCCGTTGGCGTCGCGCTGGACCGGGTTGTCCAGGAAGGGCACGCCGGAGGTGCCCTGGCCCGAGAACAGGTAGCCGCCCGCGCCGTCGGTGCGGTTGGCGATGGCCAGCAGCTGGTCGCGCAGGCCCTGGATCTTGGTCGCCAGGCCCTTGCGCTCGGGGTCGCTGTAGCTGGCGTTGCCGGCGGCGACCAGCGTCTCGCGGATCTGCTGCATCAGCTCGTTGGCGTCGCCCAGCGCGCTCTCGGCCAGCGTCATGCTGTTGCGGCTGGCCTCCAGCGCGCGCTGGCTGGCGTCGACCTGCCCGATCGAGGTGCGCGCGCGCTCGGCCCGCGCCGCGCCGGTGGGGTCATCGCTGGCCTTCTCGACGCGCTTGCCGCTGGTCAGGCGCTGCTGCGCCTCCTGCATCTCCTGCTGGCGGCGCTGCAGCGTCGCGATGCTGGCGTCGAACATGTTGTTGGTGGCGAGTCGCATGGCGGCGTCCTTCTGGAAACGGGTCGTGCGCCGCGTCAGCGGCCGACGACGCTCAGCAATTGGTCGAACAGGCTCTGCGCGGCCTGCAGCATCTTGGCGGCGGCCTGGTAGCCCTGCTGGAACTGCATCAGCTTGGCGGCTTCCTCGTCGAGGTTGACGCCGGCCTGGCTGGAACGGGTCTGCTCCGCCGCGGAGGCCACCGTGGTGGAGACCTGCGCCAGGTAGTCCGCGCCCTGCACCCGCGACCCGATGTCGGCGATCGCCGACGCATAGGCCTCGTTGACGGTCTGGCCGCGCGAGAGCTTGCCGTCGGCCTGCAGCTGCTTGCCCAGGAAGGGCTCGCTCTGCATCGCGACGAAGGCCTTGGCGTTGCCGTTGTTGGTCGAGACCACCTGGTCGGAGACCTGCAGCGCGATCTTGTCGCCCTCGCGCGGCACGCCGTTCAGGCTCAGCTCGAAGCCCAGGTCCACGCCGGCCGCCGGATCGTTGCCGATCTTGCCGCCGGCCCTCCAGGTGCCGCTGACCGAGGTGTTGTCCGACAGCGTGATCGTGTAGTTGATGCTGTTGTCGGCGTTGACGCTGCCGAACTGGACAGTCGCCGGCTGCTTGCTCTTGTCGAACTTGTCGTTGACCGCGTAGAGCGCGTCGACGGTGGCCGTGCCCTTGTTGTTGACGTCGGTGGTGGCGATGATCGGCGAGGCCGCGGCCAGGCCCGACGGATCGTCGAGTGCGCGCTTGAAGCTGGCCGCCGCGTTGGCCACCGGCTCCAGCAGGAAGCTGTCGCCCGGCTGCATCGTGCCGCTGGTCGACAGGCTGATGCCGTAGGCCGCCTTGATCTGGTCGTTGCTCATGATCGTGGGCTGGCCGCCGGGGCGCACCGCGATCTGGTAGCTGTCGGGCGTGCCGGTCGGGTCCGGCGTGACGGTGAACGAGAGCGCCGGCACCAGCGCGCCGTCGGTGACGGTGGCGCTGACGGTGGCGTCGCCGCGGTTGGTCGACGCCGGCCGCACCGCCGGATCGGCGATGGTGAACAGCGGTCCGCCGGCCTGCGCCTTCAGGTCCAGGCCCAGGCTCTGCTGCTCGTTGACGCGGGTGGCGACCGCGGTCGCCATCTGGCCCAGCAGGTTGCGGGCGTCCTGCAGGTGGGTGTTCTGGTAACGCAGCAGCGCTGTCAGCGAGCCGCCGGTCAGCGTGCTGTCGTCCAGCGCGCGGGTGCCGCTGGTGTCGCTGATGGACAGCTGCGCGCGCGCGCCGTCGTAGGGGTCGGGCGTGACCGAGAGCTGCTGCGCCTGGCCGCCCAGCACCAGCACCTGGCCGCCGCCGATGAACACGCCCATCGTGCCGTCGCGGGCATTGGGCACGGTGCTGACCTGCACGTACTGGCTGAGCTGCGAGATCAGCTGGTCGCGCTTGTCCAGCAGGTCGTTGGGCGTGTGGCTGTTGCCGGACGCGCGCGCGATCTGGTCGTTGGCCGCGGCGATCTGCTTGGCCAGCTCGTTGACCTGCTTGACGTCGGCGTTCATGTCGCTGACGACGCCGGCCTGCAGGTCGGCCAGCTGCTGGCCGGCGCTCTGGAAACGCGAGGCCAGCGCCTGCGCCTTGCCCAGCACGACCTGGCGGGCCGAGGGGTCGGACGGGCGGCTGGCCACGTCGACCAGCGCGTTCAGGAAATCATTGGCCGACTGCCCCAGGCCGTCCGCGCCGGTGGGGAAGAGTTTCTCCAGCTGCCCGAGCTGGGCCTGCATGGTCGTGTCGGCGAAGGCCTGCGACTTGGCCGCTGCCGCCTCGCGGGTCAGGAACTCGTTGTGCGAACGGGTGACCGTCTGCACGTTCACGCCCTTGCCGAAGTAGCCCGCGCCGGTGAACTGGCCCTCGGGCGTGGTCAGCACCACCTCCTGGCGCGAGTAGCCGGCGGTGTTCGCGTTGGCGATGTTCTGGCCGATGGTCTGCAACGCCGCCTGGTTGGCGAACATCGCGCGCATGCCCAGCGACAGCAGCGGGGAGGTACTCATCTCGGGCTCCTCGTTCCTTGGTCCTCAGCGGCGCGCGATCAGGCCAGCGCGCGCTGCACGCGCATCGTGGTGTTGATGGTGCGCGCCAGCTTGGTCGCGTAGTCGGGGTCGGTCGCGTAGCCGGCCTTCTGCAGGCCCTTGGCGAAACCCTCGGCGCTGCCGGTGTTGGCCTTGGCCACCACGTCGCGGTAGCGGTCGTTGTTGCCGATCAGGCGGGCGTAGTCCTTGAAGGCCTCTTCATAGCTGCCGTAGGCGCGGAACTTGGCCGTCACCTTCATCGGCTTGCCGTCGACGTACTCGGTGGTCTGCACCTCGGCGACCTTGCCGGTCCAGTTGGCGCCGGCCTTGATGCCGAAGACGTTGAAGCTGCTCGAGCCGTCCTTGTTCAGGATCTCGCGCTTGCCCCAGCCGGACTCGTGCGCCGCCTGCGCGATCATGAAGCTCGCCGGGATGCCGGTGGACGCCTGCGCGGCCTTGGCGGCGCCGTCGTGCTTGAGGATGAAGTCCTGCACATGCGGCTGCACGTTCTTGACCGCCAGCTGCGGCAGCTGCTGGACCTTGGTCGCGCCCTTGGCCGTGGGCAGCTCGCCGTCCTTGACGCCGAGCTGGCGCTGCAGGTGGCGCTCGATCGCCTGCGACAGGCCGCCGGGCAGGCCGGTCATCTTGGCGGCGTACTGCTGGTCCAGCATCTCGCCGCCCATCTGGGTCGCCGAGTTGTCCATCATGCCGCTGCTCATCGTGGCTTGGCGCATGCTCTTCATGACCTCTTGCATGAAGAGGGCCTCGAACTGGCGCGCGGTCTCCTTGACCGCGGCCTTGGGGTCGCGCGACGCGGTGGACTTGAGCTGCTCGACGGAGCGGGTGTCCGAGGACAGCCCGTTGGTGGCGAAGTTCGCGCCCATGCCCAGGGCGTTGCTCAGCGGGGTGGAGAGCGCCATGTCAGATCACCTCCAGCTCGGCGTTCAGCGCGCCGGCCGTCTTCATCGCCTGGAGGATCGCCAGCAGGTCCTGCGGCGTGGCGCCCAGCGTGTTCAGCGCCTTCACGACGTCGTTCAGCCGCGCGCCCGCGGGCAGCTGGATCAGCGAGCCGGGGTCCTGCTTGATGGAGATGTCGGTCTTTTGCGTGACCGTGGTCTGGCCGCCCGAGAGCGCATTGGGCTGGCTGACCTGCGGCGTGCTGGAGATGGTCACCGCCAGGTTGCCGTGCGCGACCGCGCAGGGCTGCAGCGTGACCGCCTGGTTCATGACGACCGAGCCGGTGCGGGCGTTGATCACGATGCGCGCGGCCGGGGTCTCCTGGTCGAAGCTCAGGTTCTCCATGTCGGCCAGGAAGGCGACGCGGGCGTCCGGCGTCAGCGGCGCGCGCACCTTGACGACGCGACCGTCCAGCGCCATCGCCGTGCCTTCGCCCTTGGCCTTGTTGATGGCCTTGGCGACGGCGCGCGCGGTGCCGAAGTCGGAGCTGTTCAGGTCCAGCTGCAGCCACTCGTTCTGCTGCAGCGGCGTGGGCACGCTGCGCTCGACCAGCGCGCCGCCGGGGATGCGGCCGGCGCTCAGGTGGTTGATCTGGACCTTGGAGCCGCCCGCCGAGGCGCCGGCGCCGCCCACGATCAGGTTGCCCTGGGCGATCGCGTAGACCTGGCCGTCGGCGCCGCGCAGCGGCGTGGCGATCAGCGTGCCGCCGCGCAGGCTCTTGGCATTGCCCATGGACGACACGACGACGTCCAGCGGCTGGCCGGGCTGGGCGAACGGGGGGAGCTGGGTGGTGATCATCACCGCCGCGACGTTGCGCGGCTGCATGGTCACGCCGGGCGGCAGCAGCACGCCGAACTGCTGCAGCATCGCCGTCATGCTCTGGCCGGTGAAGGGGGCCTGGGTGGTCTGGTCGCCGGTGCCGTCCAGGCCCACCACCAGGCCGTAGCCGGTCAGCGGGTTGGAGCGCACGCCCTGGACCGCGGCGACCTCCTTGATGCGCGTCGCCTCGGCGGGCGTCGCGATCGCGAGCAGCGCCATCAGCGCGAGCAGGCCGAAGGCCAGCAGGCGGGGGGAGCGGGACAGGAAGCGGGGGAAGGCGGTGGTGGGGTACATCTCGGTCACACGGTAGCCAGACTCGTGTGACCAATTGTGGGGAAACTTAAATGGGCGAAAGGTTCAAGAAGAAGCGGGATAGCCAGCCAATTCCATGCGCGTCGGCGACGGCGCCGCGACCGCGCTGCTCGACCCGGACATTGGCGATCGCGGTCGAGGCGACCGTGTTGCCCTGGCGGATCGACTGCGGGTCGACCTGGCCGTAGAAGCGCAGCACGTCCACGTTGCTGTTGACCCCGACCTGCTTTTCGCCCGAGATCAGCAGATGCCCATTGGGCAGCACGCCGGTGACGACGGCGGTAATGGTGCCGGAGAAGTCGTTGGTGTTCTCGTTGGTGCCCTTGCCGGTGCTCTTGTTGGACGAGGAGCCGGTCAGCTCGGCCCGGCCGCCGCCGAAGGAGTTGGCCGCGATGCCGGGGATGGCGCTGACGCTGGCGCCGATGGCGCCGTTCTTGTCCAGTTCGCTGCTCGACTTCTGCGTGGCGCTGACGCGCTCGACGATCTGCACGGTGACGATGTCGCCGACCAGGCGGGCGCGGTGATCCTCGAACAGCGGGCGGTAGTTGGCGTTCTGGTAGATCGCGCCGTTGTTGGCCGAGGCGGGGATCGGCTCGGGCATCTTCACGACCGGCGCGGGCTGCATGTCCACGCGCGGCTGCGGGTACATCGTGGAGCAGGCGGTGAGGGCGAGCGCCGCGGCGGCCACCAGGCTCAATCGGATCGAGGACAGGAACGAAGGCATGACAACTCCTTGAATCGCGCACGGGAAGGCGGACCTTCGCATCGTCGCCCGGGCGCTCACCGCCCGGTCCGCCGAAGAAGGGCCCCGCGGCCGGTCAGATCTGCGACAGCTTCTGGAGCATCTGGTCGGTGGTCTGGATCGCCTTGGAATTCATCTCGTAGGCGCGCTGGGTCTGGATCATCTGCACCAGTTCCTCGACCACGTTCACGTTCGAGGTCTCGACGAAGCCCTGCTGCACCGTGCCCAGGCTGTTCTGGCCGGGGGCGCCGGTCTGCGGCGTGCCCGAGGCGACGCTCTCGGCGTACAGGTTGCCGCCCAGCGATTCCAGCCCGGGCGGGTTGATGAAGTTGGCCAGCTGCAGCTGGCCCAGCGTCGTCGGCGTGGCGCTGGCCGCGGTGGTGACGCTGACCGTGCCGTCGGCGCCGATCGAGATCGACTTGGCGTCGGCCGGCACGATGATGCCGGGCAGCACCGTGTTGCCGTTGTTGGTGACGATCTGGCCGTTGGGATCGAGCTGGAAGCTGCCGTCCCGGGTGTAGGCGGTGGTGCCGTCGGGCATCTGCACCTGGAAGAAGCCGTTGCCCTTGACCGCCACGTCCAGCGAGTTGGACGTCTGCGTCAGGCTGCCCTGCGAGTGGCTGCGCGAGGTCGCCACCGCGCGGGCGCCCAGGCCGACCTGCATGCCGGTGGGCAGCGTGGTCTGCTCGGTGTTGTTGGCACCGGGCTGGCGCAGCGTCTGGTACATCAGGTCCTCGAAGACGGCGTGCGACTTCTTGTAGCCATTGGTCGAGACGTTGGCCAGGTTGTGGGAAATGACGTCCAGCTGGGTCTGCTGGGCTTCCATGCCGGTCTTGGCGGTCCAGAGCGAACGAAGCATCGGGGACTCCTGATTCCTGTGCGGGGCGGGCGGATCCGTTCAGCGAACGGGTCAGCTGTCGGACAGCAGCTTGGAGGCTGCCTGGCCGTGGGTCTGGGCGATCGAGAGCATCTTCATCTGCTGCTCGAACTGGCGGGCGGCGGCGATCATGCCGACCATGGTCTCGACCGGACTCACGTTGGAGCCTTCGAGCGCGCCCGACTGCAGCCGGGCATTGGGATCGGCGGGCAGCGGGTCGCCCCCGTCGGCGATGAACAGGCCGTCGTCGCGGCGGGTGAAGCGCCCGTCCTCGGTGACCAGCTTGATGCGGCCGATGTTGACCGGCCGCTGGCCGTCGGACTTGGCCACGACGGTGCCGTCGTCGCCGATGGAGATCGTCGAGTTGGGCGGGACGGTGATCGGGCCGCCGTCGCCCAGCACCTGCAGGCCGTTGCGCAGGCGCAGCACGCCGTCCTGGTCGACGTCCATCGAGCCGGCGCGGGTGTAGGCCTCGGTGCCGTCCAGCGCCTGCACCGCCATCCAGGAGCGGCCCTTCATCGCGACGTCCAGGTTGCGGTCGGTCGTGGTGATCGGGCCGGCGCTCAGGTCGTGGCCGGTGGTGGTCTCCAGCGCGAAGGCGCGGGTGGAGGCGCCGTCGCCGCGGATGGGCACCGCGCGGAACGCCTGCAGTTCGGCCCGGAAGCCGTTGCTGTTGGCGTTGGCGAGGTTGTTGGAGAGCACGTCCTGGCGCGACATCGCCGCCTGGGCGCCGCTCATCGACAGGTAGATCATGCGGTCCATCGGAACTCCTCAGCGATCGGCGGTGGGGTCGGGTGCGCCGGGATCAGCGCAGGTTGACCAGCGTCTGCAGGACCTGGTCCTGCGTCTTGATGGTCTGCGAGTTGGCCTGGTAGACCCGCTGCGCGGTCATCATGTTCACCAGCTCGGAGGTCAGGTCGACGTTGGATTCCTCCAGCGCGCCGGGGGTCAGCGAGCCGAGGTTGCCGTCGCCGGGAACGCCCACGACCGGGTCGCCCGACGAATTGGTGCGCGCCCAGACGTTGCCGCCCAGCGGCTGCAGGCCTTGCGGGTTGCGGAAGTTGGCCAGTTCGACCTGGCCGGCCGGCTTGGATTCACCGTTCGAGTAGCGGGCGGTGACGATGCCGTTGTCTTCCAGCTTGATGCCGACCAGCTGGCCCGGCGCGTAGCCGTCCTGGGTCAGGTCGGTGACCGCGAAGTTGGAGCCGTTCTCGGTGGCCGAGCGCAGGTCGAAGCTGATGCCCTGCACCGACGGGTCGGACGGGTCGGCCGGCGGCGCCGGGATCGGCAGCGTCGGGGCGCCCTGGGCGTTCACGCCGGCGGGGATCTTCAGGTTGAGGAATTCGCTCGGGCCGGGCGAGACCGGCTTGCCGCCGGTGGGCAGGAAGGTCATCTGCGTGAACGGCGTGAGCGGATTGCCGCCGGGCTGGCCGTTGTCGGTGTCGATCGGGTTGCCCTGGGCGTCGTACTGGATCGCGCTGCCGTTGGCGGTCAGGTAGACGTTCCAGACGGTGTTGCCGTTGGCGTCGGCGTTGTTGGCGCGCTGGAAGTACATCGTCAGCGCGGTCGGCTGGCCCTTGGCGTCGTACACCGTCATCGAGGTGGCGTTGTTGTACGTCGTCGGGTCGTTCAGCGTGATGCCGGTCTTGTCGATCTTGGGCGAGTTGGGATCGGCCGGGTCGGTCAGGTCGTAGGCGGCGGTCGGGCCGGCGCGGGAGTCCAGGTTGAACTCCATCTTGATGTCGCTGGTCACCTTGGGGTCGATGCCGCCGGTGGGCAGCTTCAGGCCCTGCGCCAGGCCCGGCTGGATCACGCCGTTGGCGTCGGCGGGATAACCCATCAGCTTGAGCTGGTCGTTGTTGACGATGTTGCCTTCCTTGTCGACCTTGAACTGGCCGTTGCGGGTGTACACCGTCGGGCTCTTGCCGTCGGACACCTGGAAGAAGCCGGCGCCGTTGATCGCCAGGTCCATCGGGTTCTCGGTGATCGAGATGTTGCCCTGCGTGAACTGCTGGGCCACCGTCTGGAGCTGCACGCCGATGCCCACGTCGCTGGTGCCGGCGCCGTTGAGCGAGGCGGCGTACATGTCGGCGAACTCGGCCCGCGACGACTTGGCGCCGTAGGTCTGCGAGTTGGCGATGTTGTTGCCGATGACTTCCAGGTTCTTGCTGGAAGCGTTCAGTCCGGAGAGGCCTTGTTGGAAGCTCATGGGGGTGTCCTTGGGCGATTCAGGCGGGTGATGCGGGTGTGCGGGGAGGGCGGGCCGGGGGATGCTGGGATCAGCCCAGCGCGCGGACCTTGTCGTAGTCGACCAGGCCGGAATTCTTCAGTTCGAGCTGCAGGGTGGAGCCGCTCGTGTTGACGGCGCGCACCGTGTCGCGCATCAGGGTGGTGGCCGTGACGGCGGTGCCGCCGCTGCTGGCGGTGACGCGGTAGCTCAGGCCGGTGGTCTCGGCGGCCTTGGACGCGTCCCAGGTGTAGGACTGCATGCCGCTCTTCATCTTGCCCAGGTCCTGGGTCGAGATCACCGCGCCGGCGCCGTTGAGCACCTCCAGCTTGACGCTGTCGGCGGCGCTGCCCAGGTCGAAGTTCAGCGTGGCCTTGCCGTCGGCGACGTTGACCTTGTCGCCGGGCACGGTGACCTCGCGGCCGACCAGGCTGACGCTCTGCAGCGCCTGCATCTGGCCGAACTGGCTGGCCAGGCCCTGGATGCTCGAGTTCAGCGTGCTGACGCCGGTCACGGTCTGGATCTGCGCCATCTGCGTGGTGACCGCGGCGTTGTCCATCGGATTCATCGGATCCTGGTTCTGCAGCTGGGCGACCAGCAGCTTCAGGAAGCGGTCCGAGGTTTCCTGCGCGCTGGTGCCGGTGGCGCTGCTGGCGGCCGTGTTCGTCGGGGCGCCGGTCTTGGTGTTGGCGTTCAGGGCGGTGAAGTCCATGGGAGGCTTTCCGTGCGGGAGGTCAGGCGGGGCTCAGGCCGGCGGGCGCTCAGCCCTGGCCCATCTGCAGGGTCTTGAGCAGCAGCGACTTGGCGGTGCCCATGACCTCGAGGTTGTTCTGGTACGAGCGCGAGGCCGAGATCATGTTGACCATCTCCTCCACGCTGTTGACGTTGCTGTAGGTGACGTAGCCGTCGGCGTCGGCCAGCTGGTGGCTGGGATCGTGGACGCGGCGGCCGGGGGTCTGGTTCTCCTGGACGCCCACCACCTGCACGCCGACGTCGGTCTGGTCCATGCCGTTCTGGGCCAGCACGCTCTGGAAGACGACCTGGCGTGCCTTGTACGCCTGGCCGTCCGGACCGGCGACGGTGTCGGCATTGGCCATGTTGCTGGCCACCGCGTTCAGGCGCTGGCTCTGCGCGCTGACGGCGCTGCCGCTGATGTGGAAGATGTTGAACATCGACATGACGGTCTCCTGTCCTGCGCGATCAGGCGGCGTTCGGCGACTTCATCGCGTCCAGCATCGTGCGGATGCTGCCGTTGAGGAAGCGCAGCGATGCTTCGTACTTGACGGTGTTGTCGGCGAAGCTGGCGCGCTCGCGGTCCATGTCGACGGTGTTGCTGTCCATGCTGGTCATGGCGCTCAAACTGCTCTGCAGCGCGTTCTGGGTGCGCTGGGTCAAAGTCTGGTTGGAGTTCGCGGTCGTGGCGGGGGAGGTGGCCTCGCGCAGCGCCTTGGCGAAATCCATGTCTTTGGACTGGTAGCCCGGGGTGTCGGCGTTGGCGATGTTGCTGGCGAGCAGGCGCTGACGCTCCGCCCGCAGGGTCAGCGCCTGGGCCTGGAAGTTCATCGCATCGGACAGTCGGTTCAGCATGGTCATCTCCTTCGGGACGGGTCGGGTGGCGTCGGGACGCGGCCCCGGTTTGTCACGTTCGGGCATTGTGGGCAGCGGGTCGGAAAACATGAGCGCGATAAGACGGGTGATCCCGGCCCATTTCGAAGCCACCGGCGCGCCCCGGATCCGTACAGTTCCGTCCCATGCCGCAACCCTGCACCTCCTCTCACGCCCGCCACGCGCAGGCGCTGCCCGCCCTGCTGGCGGGGGCGCTGATGTCCGTGTGGCTGATGTTCGGATTGGTGGACGAGGCGGACGCCCAGACGCCGGGCGCGCCGCGCCTGCAGCTGACGATGGCGCCGCAAGGGGGCGCCGCGGCGCAGGCCGCTGCTTCCAATGGCTCCAATGGCGAACCTTCCGCGTTGGGCGCGCTCGACGCGACGCTGGAGGACCGCCTGCAGACCCTGGCCATGGCCGGCGCCCGCCAGGTCGCGCCCAACCAGGCCCGGGTCGAGGTGGAACTGGGCCGGCTGGACCCGCGCCTGCGCCTGGCGCCCTGCGCGCAGATCCAGCCCTACCTGCCGCCGGGCACCCGGATGTGGGGGCGCACCCGCCTGGGCCTGCGCTGCCTGGCCGGGGTCACCAAGTGGAATGTGACGCTGCCGCTGACCATCAAGGTCTACGGCCAGGCCTTCGTCGCCGCCGCCGACCTGCCGGCCGGGACGCTGCTGACTCAAGAACAGCTGCGGCTGGCCGAAGTCGACATTGCCGGCGAAGCTGGCGCCATCTATACACAAGCGGAAGGCTGGCTCGGTCGCCAACTGGCCCGGCCGGTCGCGGCCGGCGAGGCGCTGCGGTCGGCCGACCTCAAACTGCGCCAATGGGTGCAGCCGGGCGACCGGGTGCAGGTCATGGCGACCGGCAACGGCTACGCGGTCGCGGGCGAAGGCCAGGCGATGGGCGTGGGCCTGGAAGGCCAGGATGTCCGTGTACGCTTCGACAATGGCCGCATGGTCACCGCGCGTACCGTGGGTGAACGCAGGGTGGAGGTGGTACTGTGACGCCCTTCACCGAGCGATCTGTCGATTTTGTGAAGCTCGCCCCTCAAGTTCCGCCCAGACGGGTCGAAATACCCAGTACTGGAAGGGGTCCGGAAGTCCTCGGGCCCATGGAGATTTGCCATGAAGATCGGTAACAACGCTGACCTGAACGCCTACTCGAAAGTGGGCGGGACCACCACAGGGACTCCCGAGGCCGGTGCGGCCAAGGCTGGAAAGGCCGGCGCGGCCGCGTCCGGCGAGGGGTCCAAGGTCGAGCTGTCGAGCGCCGCGAGTAGCCTGATCGCGGGCGCCCCCGACGACGGCAGCTTCGACGCGGAAAAGGTCGCACGCATTGCCAGCGCGATCGAGAAGGGCGAGTTCAAAATCAACGCCGATGCGATCGCCGACAAGCTGATCGCCAACGCGGCTGAGATGCTGGGCCGCACGCAGCCTTCGCACTGATTCGCTCAATCGTAAAAAGCTGAGCTGAAGCGACCATAGACCAAGCTTTTCCGGTGACGCCATGACCGCCACGCCTTTGAACTCGACCCCCGTCGACCTGGAGCAGCCGCTGCAGGACGTCGAAAGCTGCCTCAACCTGCTGGGCGAGGCGCTGCATCGACGTGACTCCCAGGCGATCGAGTTGCACGCGGCGTCGCTGCATGCGGCTTTGGCTCGCGCCATCGAACAATTCAGCGCCGCCGCGCGCACCGGCACGGTGCCGGCAGGCCTGCGGACCCGCTTGATGCAGGCCGGCGGCCGCGTCGCCGCCCAGCGCGAATCCCTGGCCCGCGCCACCGCGGCGCTGGACCGCGCCATCGACGTGCTGATGCCCGGGGAACCGAGCGGGCTGTACGGCGCGTCCGGGAAGAACGAGCGCAAGTCGGCCTTGGGTGGGGCGATCCAGGCCTGAATTTCAGAGCTTCGGATGAAGAAGGCCACGCGGATGCGTGGCCTTTTTGCGTTTGGAAGCGCCGGGGGGCGTTTGGGGAGCGCCCGTGGCGTCCGGGCCACCGCTGGTGGCGGCGGCCTCCCACCTGTGTCGGGCGGGCGACCGCCCACCTGCGGCTAGCGGGCGACCGCCCACCCGCATCGACCGGGGCGTTGGCCGCCGAGGCATGGGGCCCCCGCGGCAAGCGCGGAAACCCCACGCCTCACCGTCCCCAACCATCACCGTCCTTCGACCGCCTGGGACGGTGGACTGCGGGGGATCCAGGGAGTGGGCGTGGGGGACTGGAGTCAGGTCGGCGTGCGGGTGGCCTTGCGGCGCAGGCAGTCCAGGTAGGCGTGGCCGTCCGGGGGCAGGCCGCTGCGCTGCGAGCTCCAGATCATCTCGCCCAGGCATTCCATCGCTTCGTGATGGGCCTCGTGCAGGGACTGGCGGCGCGCCGCCAGCAGGTCCAGTGCCTGGCGCACCCCCGTCGGCTGGTCGATCTGGTGCTGTTCGATCAGGCTCAGGTGCATGGACAGGTGCAGGAAGGGATTCGTGCGGCCGTCCTCGACCGTGTAGACCGCCGCCAGCGCGGCATCCTCGTCGGCCAGTTCGTCGTGGTACTCGGGATGCTGGGCGATCCAGTCGGAGGCGATGGCCTCCATCGGCGTGAGCGGCAGGCCGTCGCGCTGCTTGCGGTAGGCCTGGCAGAAGAAGCGCCGGACCTCGAGTTGGGAAGGGGCAAACATAAGAGCGCGATTCTCGCCGCAGGCCTCAGGCCTTGCCCGGCTGGGGCTGATCGGGAGCGCCGGCCGGCACCGGCGCCGTGCCCGGCGCCAGGTGCGGCTCCTGCCACGGGTTGCGGCCCTTGCCCTCGGCCAGTGCCTTGCGCTCGGCCGCCAGGCGCTCCTCCAGTTGCTCGCGGCCGCGCTTGGACATCGCGATCAGCGTGTCCAGGTCGCCGCGGTGCGGGCGCATCGCCTCGGTCTGCTCGACGGAGTGGCGCCGGAAGCGCCAGGCCATCTGCCGCGCCGCGTGCGGTTCCCAGCCGAGCTGCTGCAGCACGCTGCGCCCGCTCATGAGCGCGGAGTCCAGCGTCTCGCGCTCGATGAGCTCGACGCCTAGTTCGCGCAGCGCGTAGTAGTGCTGGACGTTGCGAGCCCGGGCGACGATGGTCAGGTGCGGGAAGTGCTGCCGCGCGATTTCGGCGATCTTGACGCTGTGGTTGAAGTCGTCGACCGCCAGCACCAGCACGTGCGCGCGCTCGGCGCCGGCGATGCGCAGCAGCTCCAGCCGCGTGGCGTCGCCCCAGAAGACGCGCCAGCCGAAGCGCCGCAGCGATTCGACGGTGTCGGCATCATGGTCGAGCACGGTCGCCGAGATGCCGTTGGCGAAGAGCATCCGGCCCACGATCTGCCCGTAGCGGCCGAAGCCCGCGATGATGACCTGCGAGTCCTGCGGCTCGGTGAGCTCGTGCGGCGACTTGCGCTCCACCTGCCCGGCCCGCCGCTGCGCCCAGGCCAGCAGTACCGGGGTGAGCGCCAGCGAGAGCGCCACCGCCGCCACCAGCACCGAGCGCTGCGCCGCGTCCAGCAGGGTGGCCTGCTCGGCGAGCTGGAAGACGACGAAGCCGAATTCGCCGCCCTGCGCCAGCAGGATGACGAAGACCGCGCGCTCCGGCTTGGGCAGGCCCATCGCCCGGCCCAGCACCGCCAGCACCAGGCCCTTGCACAGCCACAGCGCGGCCAGCAGGCCCAGCACCGCCAGCGGCTTGTGCCACAGCACCGTCAGGTCCAGGCCCATGCCGACCGCGATGAAGAACATGCCCAGCAGCAGGCCCTTGAAGGGCTCCAGGTCGGCCTCGAGGGCGCGGCGGTACTCGCTTTCGGCCAGCAGCACGCCGGCGGCGAAGGCGCCCAGCGCCATCGACAGCCCGACCTTCTGCATCAGCATCGCCGCCGCCAGCACCAGCAGCAGCGAGGCGGCGGTGAAGATCTCCGGCGTGCCGCTGCGCGCGATCCAGCGCAGCAGCGGCCGCAGCAGCAGCCGGCCGCCGAGCACGATCAGCACCAGCGCGCCCAGCGCCAGCCAGATCCTGCCGCCCGAGTGGCCGCCGGCGGGCCGGCCCTGGCTGGCCAGGATGGGCACCAGCGCCAGCACCGGGATCGCGGCGATGTCCTGCAGCAGCGCCACGCTGATGACGCTCTGCCCGGCGCGGGTGTTGCCCAGGTTCTTCTCGCTGAGCGTGGCCAGCGCCACCGCCGTGGACGACATCGCCAGGCCCAGCGCCGCGATCACGGCGGCATGCCAGTCGGCGTCGAGGAAGAAGGAGGGGATCAGCAGCAGCGCCGCGCAGCCCAGCATCTGCGCCGAGCCCCAGCCGAAGATCGGCCGGCGCATCGCCCACAGCCGCTTCGGCTCCAGCTCCAGGCCGACGAGGAACATCATCAGCACGACGCCGAACTCGCCGATCTCCAGGACCGTGGCGGGCTGGCTGATCAGCCCGAGCACCTGCGGCCCGAGCAGCACGCCGGCGACGAGGTAGCCCAGGATCGAGCCCAGCTTCAAGCCGCGCGCCAGCGGCACCGCGAGCACGGCGGCGCTCAGCAGCACGAGCGGCGTGAGGAGCCAGTTGCCGTGCGCGCCGTGGGCGGCCGCGTCGGTGGCGCTCACGGCGGAGGTCACGGCAGCAGAAGCGGCGGCGGAGGCGGCGCCCATCGCGGCGGAGGCCGCGGCCATCGGGGAAGCGATGTCCATCAGACCGGCGCTCCTTCCTCGCGCACCGGGCGCTCGTCGTCGGGCACCGCCTCCTGGGCGGGCTCGGGCTGGCGCTCGCACCACTCGGGCAGCGCGCGCAGGCCGTCGACGAAGGCCTGGACATGGGCCTGGACCTGCTCCGCGCTGGCCTTCTGCGCGCCGTGCAGCACCAGCGGCGGCAGGAAGCGCATGCCGCACAGCGCGGCCGTCTGGGCGTAGGGCAGCAGGAAGTCGCCGACCGGATGGCGGTTGTAGCCGTCGGCGCTGTAGGAATGGGCGCTGCCGCCGGCCGAGGTCACCAGCCACAGGTCCTTGCCGTGCAGCGCGTGGCCGGTCTGGCCATAGGCGAAACCGACGCTCAGCACCTCGTCCACCCACAGCTTCATCAGCGCCGGCATGCCGTACCAGTGCAGCGGATGCAGCCAGACCAGCAGCTCGGCGTCGCGCAGCGCCTCCTGCTCGGCGGGGGTGTCGATCGCGTAATCGGGATAGAGCGCGTAGAGGTCGCGCACGTGGACGTTGGACAGGCCCTGGGCCGCGGACAGCATCGCCCGCGTGACGCGGGAATGGGCGAGGTCCGGGTGCGCGGCCAGGAGGAGGATGGACGGAGGGGCGCTCATGGCGGCGGATTTTGCGGTATCGCATAACATCCCGCGCACCTCATCGAGGAGAGGAGAGGCCATGCCGGTGATCCTGGTCGCCAACCCCAAGGGCGGCGTTGGCAAGAGCACGCTCGCGAGCAACCTCGCGGGTTTCCTGGCCCATCGCGGCCATGCGGTCATGCTGGGCGACATCGACCGGCAGCAATCCTCGGCCCGCTGGCTGGCGCAGCGACCCGCCGCGCTGCCGGCGATCCGCGGCTGGGAACTGGCGTCCGCCGACCAGCTGCGCACCCCCAAGGGGGTGTCGCACGCGGTGCTCGACACCCCCGCCGGACTCCACGGGAAGAAGCTGGCGCAGGCGCTGAAGGTGGCCGACCGGGTGCTCGTGCCGCTGCAACCCAGCCTGTTTGACATCCAGGCGACATACGACTTCGTCCGCGAACTGCAAGATGCGTCCCGCGATCGCGACGGGCCGGCCGGCAGGCCCGACATCGCCCTGGTGGCGATGCGGGTGCGAGAGGGGACGCTGTCGCAGCAGCAACTGCACCAGTTCATCGAACAGCTCCGGCTGCCGCTGCTGGCCGAGCTGCGCGACACCCAGAACTACGTGCAGCTGGCCGCCCGCGGCTTGACGCTCTGGGACATCGCCCCGGGCCGCGTCGCCCGCGATCTGGCGCAGTGGGAAGGCCTGTGCGCCTGGCTGGAGCGGCCGGTCAAGAACGGGAAGGACGGCAAGGACTGACGCCGGCGTCCGCCCGCTCCCGCCGGCGCCGACCCCATCGGAATCACGTCGGAACAAGAGGAGACCGGGATGCGGATGTTCGAGAAGCTGGAAGACCTGACGCCCCTGGTGGGGCAGGAGATCGGCGTGTCCGACTGGATCGCGGTGGATCAGCCCCGCATCCAGGCCTTCGCCGATGCGACCGAGGACCAGCAGTGGATCCACACCGACCCGGACCGCGCGGCCGCCGGCCCCTTCGGCACCACCATCGCGCATGGTTTCCTGACGCTCAGCCTGCTGCCGCGCTTCTATGAGACCGCCTTTCGGGTGAAGGAGGTCCGGATGGGCATCAACTACGGCCTGGACCGGGTGCGCTTCCCGGCGCCGGTGCCGGTGGACAGCCGGCTGCGCGGGCGTTTCGTGCTCAAGCGGCTGGAGCTCATCGAGGGCGGGGTGCGGATGATGGTCGAGGTCACCGTCGAGCGCGAGGCGGGCGGCAAGCCGGTCTGCATCGCCGAATCGCTGACCCGGCAGTACCGCTGACGCGGACAGATGGCGCCCGCCGACCAGGGGCGTCAATCGCCCCGGCGTGGCATTTCGATCATTTCCGAAGCGCGTTTTTTCGGCTGTCACACTCGATGCGGTGCTGTCACGGCCGGACACCCGGCCGGGCGAATACAGAATTTTTGGTTTGCCAATAGAACTTTCTATTGGTAGCGATGCCACCGTAAGGGGGAGTGCCGGTGGCTGAGGGCACGCCTATGATCGCGCCCTAGTTCAAAAGTCATTCGGGACGGCGGGCCAGGAAGCCTGTCGCCGCAGTCCGACCATCCAAGGAGACACGCCCGTGAGGGTTCTGCTGATCGACGATCACCCGCTGATCCTGGCCGCGCTCCAGACTGTGATTCAAGGTCTGGGCGAAGACGTTCAGGTGCTGGGCGCCGACAGCGCGGCTCAAGCCCGCGACACGCTCAAGGCGCGCCAGGACTTCGACCTGGTGCTGCTGGACCTGAACCTGGGCGATGCCAGCGGCTTCGACGTGCTGGAGGAGTTCCGCTCCCAGTACCCGGCGCTGCCCGTGGTGGTGATTTCCGCCTCCGACCGCGCCAGCGACGTGATCCGCGCGATCGACCAGGGCGCGATGGGCTTCATCCCCAAACGCACCGGCAACGACGTGCTGGCCCAGGCGCTGAAGCTGGTGATGTCGGGCGGCATCTACGTGCCGCCGATGTCGCTGGGCTCGGACAGCGCGCCGGAGCCGGAACCGGTGGCCGTCGCCGAGAGCGCGGCGCACGGCAACTCGAGGCTGCACCAGGTCCAGGCGCTGGCCAGCCAGGCTGGCTACCAGACCACCGCGGGCCTCGAAAGCCTGCAGCTGACGCCGCGCCAGACCGACGTGCTGGCGCTGCTGCTCCAGGGCAAGCCGAACAAGATCATCGCGCGCGAATTGGGCGTGTCGGTGGAGACGATCAAGGACCACGTCGCGGCGGTGCTGAAGGCGCTGGGCGTCAGCTCCCGCACGCAGGCCGTGCTGGCGGTGGGCCAGATGGTGCAGCGCCAGCCCAACGCGGCGTTCACCACCTTCCGCTGAACGCGGTACGACGGCCTCCCCTGTAACGCCGGGCTTGTCCCGGCGTTCTGCATTCTGGAAGCTGGCACTCGGCGCCAGCGGTGACGGCGATCCCGGCGATCCATCGCCTCGCACCGCGAGGCCCGCGCCGACACGGACGCCGGCGATCCGGCGGCCCTCAGCTCGGCGAGTAGGCCAGCCGTACGTAGATCGGCGCGAAGGCCTCGGCCTGCGTGATCTCGACCAGACGCTCCCGCGCCAGCTCGAGCATCGCGATGAAGGACACCACCAGCACCTGCGAGCCCTTGTCCAGCTCGAACAGGTCCTCGAATTCGACGAAGCGCTGGCCCTGCAGCTTGCGCAGCAGGTGCGACATGTATTCGCGCACCGACAGCTGCTCGCGGGAGATCTTGTGGTGCTGGCTCAGCTTGGCGCGACGCATCAGCTCGGCCCAGGCCGCGCGCAGGTCGTCGACGTTGACGTCCGGCAGCCGTGGCGCCAGCGACTGCTCGATGTGGATCTGCGCCCGCAGGAAGTCCCGACCCAGCACCGGCATCTGGTCCAGCCGCAGCGCGGCCTGCTTCATCTGCTCGTACTCGAGCAGGCGCCGCACCAGCTCGGCCCGCGGGTCCTCGGGCTCGGCGCCGTCATCGGTCTTCTTGGGCGGCAGCAGCATCCGCGACTTGATCTCGATCAGCATCGCGGCCATCAGCAGGTATTCGCTGGCCAGCTCGAGGTTGTGCTTGCGAAGCTGCTCGACGTAGCTCAGGTACTGCTTCGTGACCTCGGCCAGCGGGATGTCGAGGATGTTGAAGTTCTGCTTGCGGATCAGGTACAGCAGCAGGTCCAGCGGCCCCTGGAAGGCTTCGAGGAACACCTCCAGCGCGTCCGGCGGGATGTAGAGGTCCTGCGGCAAGGCGAACAGCGGCTCGCCATACAGCCGCGCGACGGCGACGTGATCGACCGTCTCGGGCGTGGAAGCGTCACCGCCCTGATCCGCCGGGGTCTCCGGCAGCGTCAGGGCGGTGTCCGAGGAATCGTCGGCGTGGCTCACGCGGGGAACGCGGCTCGGCGTGGCGACGGCGGGCCGGCGGCTTACTCGGACTTGGTCTGGTAGACGTAGGGCTGCTGGGACACGCGGGCCTGGTTGTAGCCGGCCTGGGCCTGGCGGTCCTGCTCCCGGTCCCACAGCAGCGCGCGGCCGGCGCGCTGTTCGGCTTCCAGCGTGGGCTTCTTGGCCTTCAGCTCATTGATGAACTGCGTGGCTTCGGATTCGTATTTCTTCCAGAACAGCGGCATGGTCGTCTCTTGATCGGGGATTCGAAAACTGGGGCGGATTCTAGGCGGTCGGTCGCGGCGCAGGCCGTGCTCAACGCACGCGCATGCCGGGCTGGGCACCCGGGAAGGGCTCCAGCACGAAGATGCCGGGATGGGCCTTTTCGTCGGCGTGGCTGGCGGCCAGCACCATGCCCTCGGAGACGCCGAACTTCATCTTGCGCGGCGCCAGGTTCGCCACCATGACGGTGAGCTTGCCCTCGAGCTGCTCCGGCTGGTAGGCGCTGCGGATGCCGCTGAATACGTTGCGCAGCCGGCCCTCACCGGCGTCCAGCGTCAGGCGCAGCAGCTTGTCCGACCCCTCGACCAGCTCGGCCTTGACGATCTTCGCGATGCGCAGGTCGACCTTGGCGAAGTCGTCGATCTTGATCTCGGGCGCGAGTTCCTCGCCGCCGGGCACGACCTGGGGCGGCGCGGGCGGCTCGAACAGCGCCTCCAGCAGCTTCGGGTCGACGCGCTGCATCAGGTGCTCGTAGCCGCCGATGCGGTGGCCGCCGAGCGTGCGGTCGGCGTCGGCGAAGCTCATCGGCGCGACCTGCAGGAAGGTCTCCACCTTGGCCACCAGCGCCGGCAGCACCGGCTTCAGGTAGATGGACAGCAGGCGGAAGGCCTCGATGCAGACGGTGCAGACGTCCTGCAGCACCTGGTCCTTGCCCTCGAGCTTGGCCAGCTCCCAGGGCTTGTTCTGGTCCACGTACTCGTTGACGCGGTCGGCCAGCAGCATGATCTCGCGCAGCGCCTTGCCGAACTCGCGGGTCTCGTAGAGTTCGACGATCGTGCCCTTGTGCGCGCGCAGGGCGTCCAGCAGCGTCAGGCCCTCGACGCCGACGTCGGCCGACAGCTGGCCGCCGAAGCGCTTGGACAGGAAACCCGCCGCGCGGCTGGCGATGTTGATGTACTTGCCGACCAGGTCCGAGTTGACGCGGGCGACGAAGTCGTCGGGATTGAAGTCGACGTCCTCGACCTTGCTGTTGAGCTTGGCGGCCAGGTAGTAGCGCAGCCACTCGGGGTTCATGCCCAGCGACAGGTACTTCAGCGGATCCAGGCCGGTGCCGCGGCTCTTGGACATCTTCTCGCCGCCGTTGACGGTCAGGAAGCCATGCACATACACATGGTTGGGCGTCTTGCGGCCGCTGAAATGCAGCATCGCCGGCCAGAACAGCGTGTGGAAATAGGTGATGTCCTTGCCGATGAAGTGGATCTGCTCGGTCGACTCGTCCTTCACGAACGCGTCGAAGTCGCGGCCCGTCTTGGCGAAGTAGTTCTTCAGCGAGGCCAGGTAGCCGATCGGCGCATCCAGCCAGACATAGAAGTACTTGCCCGGCGCATCGGGGATCTCGATGCCGAAGTAGGGCGCATCGCGGCTGATGTCCCAGTCACCCAGGCCGCCGTTGCCGTCCTCGTCCTTGGCGAACCACTCCTTGATCTTGTTGAGCACTTCCGGCTGCAGCCGGCCCGGCGCCTGCGTCCACTGCTCGAGGAACTCGACGCAGCGCGGGTCGGACAGCTTGAAGAAGTAGTGCTCCGAGCTCTTCATCACCGGCGTCGCGCCGGTCAGCACCGAGAACGGGTTCTTCAGCTCGGTCGGCGTGTAGACCGCGCCGCAGACCTCGCAGGAGTCGCCGTACTGGTCCTTGGCGCCGCACTTCGGGCACTCGCCCTTGATGAAGCGGTCGGGCAGGAACATCGACTTCTGCGGATCGAAGAACTGCTCGATGGTCTTCACCGAGATCAGCTCGTTGGCGCGCAGCGCCTTGTAGATCTCCTTGGAGAGCTCGTGGTTCTCGGCGCCGTCGGTCGAGTGCCAGTTGTCGAAGCTGATGTGGAAGCCGTCCAGGTACTTCTGGCGGCCCGAGGCGATGTCGGCCACGAACTGCTGCGGGCTCTTGCCCGCCTTTTCCGCGGCGATCATGATCGGCGCGCCGTGCGCGTCGTCGGCGCAGACGAAGTGCACCTCGCTGCCCTGCATCCGCTGGAAGCGCACCCAGATGTCGGCCTGGGTGTATTCCATGATGTGGCCAATGTGGAAGTTCGCATTGGCGTAGGGAAGGGCGGTGGTGACGAAGAGCTTGCGTGTCATGGCGCGATGGGGGCGGTGGTCCCGCCGGGCGCAGTCGGGCGAAATGCCCAATCGGCGGCGTCCGGGGGAACCGGCGATTTTAGGCGTCGGAAGCGCGGGCCGCGTAACGCTGGGCGAGCCATGAGCACAAGATCAGCTGCAGCTGGTGATAGAACATGATCGGCAGGACGATCACGCCCACCGCCGGATGCGCGCCGAACAGCAGCTTGGCCATCGGCACGCCCGAGGCCAGCGTCTTCTTGGAACCGCAGAAGACCGCGGCGATCTCGTCCTCCACCGGCAGCCCCATCGCGCGCGCCGCCAGGCGGCTCAGCACGATCACCGCGCCGAGGAAGAGCGCGGCGCCGAGCGCCGCCTTGACCAGCAGCTCCGCGCCGTGGTCGCGCCACAGGCCCGACGCGACCGAGTCGCTGAAGGCCGACAGCACCAGCAGGATGATCACCCAGCGGTCGACCAGCGAGATGCGGGACTTGTGGCGCGTGTGGAAGCCCAGCAGCAGCGGCCGCAGCAACTGGCCGGCCACCAGCGGGAGCAGCAGCAGCTGGGTGAGCTTCCAGACCGCCTCGCCGAAGGGCAGCGTCGCGCCGCCGGTGCCGGCCATCACCGCCACCAGCAGCGGCGTGAGCACGATGCCCAGCAGGCTGGAGACGCTGGCGTTGAAGATCGCGGCCGGCACGTTGCCCTTGGCCAGCACCGTCATCGCGACCGAGGACGAGATCGTCGACGGCAGCGCGCACAGGTAGGCGAATCCCAGCGCCAGGTCGGGCGGCAGCCAGCGGCCGAACAGGGCGGTGAAGCCCCACCACAGCAGCGGGAAGAGCGCGTAGGTGCTCAGCTGCACCAGCACGTGGACGCGCCACTTGAGCGCGCCGTCGCGCAGCGCGGCGGTGGACAGTCCGAGGCCGGTCAGGAAGAACACCAGCGCCACGCCCCAGTTGCTGACGACCTCCAGCCGCAACCAGCCGCCGCTGCGGCCCAGCTCCGGCAAGGCGCTGGCGAGCGCCACCGCGCCGACCAGCGCCAGCAGGAACCATTCCTTTCGGACCCAGGACCGGATGCCCATTCCCAACCTTTCACCGGCGCGGCCGGCCTGTCGTCCCCAATGGGGAAAACAGGGACTCTAGCGGGACCACAGCTTGCCCACCTGTCTTCAGGCTGGCTCGGTGGCCGATTTCCCTGCCCGACCGAACGCTGGGCGCCCCGGATGTCGGATTCGTGACGCATGCCGGTGCGTTCACGACGGCAATCGCACGACACGATCGGGCGGCGGCGCGAACTGGACCGACGGACTTGTAACGGCGCCACGCCCATTTGCGGTCCTGTCCGCCCCGCGGGTCCCTCGCCGGTGGGGTGTCGGACCTCGTCCGCCGGTTCAAGGATTCCCGCTAAGGCGTTGATTTGAAAGACCCCTGGAAACTATCCACCGGCGCTGTGGATAACTTTGTGGGAAACCCATCCGCGAGCGCTCTAAACCCTTGATCGACGGTCGCCTGAGGTTCCGTGCCTCTTTTCTGGGCAGGCGAAAACGCGTCATATGAATCAATGACTTAGCGACGGCCGACACGTCACGCCTGCTGCGCCGCAGCAGGGCGGTTCGACGAATCGCGAGAGCGCCTCAATGGGGATAAGTCAAGCCCCGCATCCACGATTTTTGGGTTGACAACACGTCGGTGACGCTGGAAGAAGCGACCCGCCGATCACCATCGGCCTCCGCCGGAGGAGGGATCTATCCCCGCCTCCTGTGGACAAGCATGTGTGTCTCCTGGCGACGGCGCTTGCAAGTGCTTGTCACACGTGGTGTTCCAGTGGTCTGCTCGAAATCGAGGCAGCGTCGGCCCGATGTGACGACGCGCGCGGCGCCGGATGACAGCGGTCGGAGCCCGCATGACGGCTCGCGGGCCGATGCAGCCTGGGCAGGCCCCTAAAAGGAGGGCCTCGGCGCACCGCTAAAATCCGCGACTTTGCAAACGCATCCCCCAAATCTTTCATGACGCAGGCAGTGGCGGGCAATCTGTCGGGGCGGTCGGCCGCCGGCAAGACTCCGGAACTTTTTGAACTGAAGAGCGCCTCGCTGAGCCTGCTCGCCCTCGTCCTGAAGACGGCCGACCCGGCCGCGCTCGACCAGGAGCTGACCGCGAAGCTGGGCGAAACGCCCGACGCCTTCCATCACGACCCTTTGCTGCTGGACCTGAGCCAGCTGCCGGCGATCGACGCGGTCGAGACCCGATCGGCGCCCGTGGCTGAACGCGTGGCCGAAGCCGTGGTCGGCGCCGCGGAGGCCAGCACCGCCGCGAGCGAGGCCCAAGGCCAGTTGAGCCTGGACGACGCCGCGACCGAGTCGCCCGCCGACGCCCCGTCGACCACCCCGTCGACCGCCCCGGTTGCGCGCGTGGAGCTCGCCGCGCTGCTGCCGCTGCTGCGCCGCCACCGGCTGCAGCCGGTCGGCGTGGTCGGCGCCAACGCGGCGGAACTGGCGCAGGCGGCCGGGCTGGGCCTGGCCGAGGCGCCCGACGAGCCGGTGCGCGCCGAGCGCGAGCCGCGGGTCCAGAAGGTCGTGCAGCAGGTCGTCAAGGAAGTGGTGGTCGAGCGCCAGGTCGAGGTGGCGGTGCCCGCGCAGGCCGCGCCCACCGTCTACGTCGACAAGCCGCTGCGCTCGGGTCAGCAGGTCTATGCCAAGGGCGCCGACCTGGTCGTGCTGGCGGCGGTGAACCACGGCGCCGAGGTCATCGCCGACGGCAGCATCCATGTCTACGCGCCGCTGCGCGGCAAGGCGATCGCGGGCGCGCGCGGCAACGCGCAGGCACGGATCTTCGCGCAGCAGCTCGAGGCCGAGCTGATCGCCATCGCCGGCATCTACCGCACCAGCGAGAACCCGCTGCCCGACAACGTGCGCGGCAAGGCGGCGCAGGTCCGGCTCGACGGCGAGAAGCTCCTGATGGAGCCGCTGGGCGCATGAACCATCCCGGGCGCCAGCCGTTTCCGGCCCCCTTGATTTCCCCCGACATGGGCGGCGGTCCCCGCGACCGCCGCACCGATGACGCTTGAGCTGCGACGACAGCGACCGACACATTGAAAGGACCTCGACCCATGACCAAGATCGTTGTGGTGACCTCCGGCAAGGGCGGCGTGGGCAAGACCACGACCAGCGCCAGCTTCGCCACCGGCCTCGCGATGCGCGGCTACAAGACCGCGGTGATCGACTTCGACGTCGGCCTGCGCAACCTCGACCTGATCATGGGTTGCGAGCGCCGCGTGGTCTACGACCTGATCAACGTGATCAACGAGGAGGTCAAGCTCGGCCAGGCGCTGATCAAGGACAAGCAGCTGGACAAGCTGTTCATCCTGGCGGCCTCGCAGACGCGCGACAAGGACGCGCTCAAGCAGGAAGGCGTCGAGCGCGTGCTCGAGGAGCTCAAGGCGATGGAGTTCGACTACATCGTCTGTGACTCGCCGGCCGGCATCGAGACCGGCGCGCTGATGGCCATGCACTACGCCGACGAGGCGCTGGTGGTGACCAACCCCGAGGTCTCCTCGGTGCGCGACAGCGATCGCATCCTGGGCATGCTCAACAGCAAGACCAAGCGCGCGATCGAGGGCAAGGAGCCCGTCAAGGAGCACCTGCTGATCACCCGCTACAACCCCAACCGGGTCGAGGGCGGGCAGATGCTGTCGCTGGAGGACATCCACGAGATCCTGCGCACGCCGCTGATCGGCGTGATCCCGGAGAGCGAGGTGGTGCTGCAGGCGTCCAACCAGGGCCTGCCGGCGATCCACATGAAGGGCACCGACGTGGCCGAGGCCTACTCCGACGTCATCGCGCGCTTCCTCGGCGAGGACAAGCCGATGCGCTTCGTCGAGGCCGTCAAGCCGGGCTTCTTCAAGCGCCTGTTCAGCCGCTGACATCCACCGGGAGAAACCATGGGATTCATGTCCTTCTTCCTGGGCGAGAAGAAAAGCACCGCCAGCGTCGCCAAGGAGCGCCTGCAGCTGATCCTCGCCCATGAACGCAATGGTCGCGGCGCGAGCCCCGACTACCTGCCGCAGCTGCAGCGCGAGCTGCTGGCGGTGATCTCGAAGTACGTCTCCATCAACCCGGACGACATCAAGGTCCACATGGAGCGGCAGGACGACCTCGAGGTGCTCGAGGTCAAGATCGAGCTGCCGGAGATCCGCAAGGCCTGAGCGCCTCCTGGCCCGCCCGCTAGAGCCTGAAGACGGCGACGGCCTGGTTCAGGTGCGTGGCCTGTTGCTTCAGGCTCTCGGCGGCGGCGGCCGATTGCTCGACAAGCGCGGCGTTCTGCTGCGTCACCTGGTCCAGCTGCGCGATCGCGTCGCCGATCAGGTCGATGCCCTGGCTCTGCTCGGCGCTCGCCGCGCTGATCTCGGCGATGAGGTCGGAAACCCGCTTCACCTGCTCGACGATCTGACCCATCGTCTCGCCCGCCGAGCCTGCGAGCCGTGAGCCCGCCTCGACCCGAGCGCCGCTGTCGCCGATCAGCCCCTTGATCTCCTTGGCCGCCGCCGCGCTGCGCTGCGCGAGCGCGCGCACCTCGCTGGCCACGACCGCGAAACCGCGCCCCTGCTCACCGGCGCGCGCGGCCTCCACCGCCGCGTTCAGGGCCAGGATGTTGGTCTGGAAGGCGATGCCGTCGATCGTGCCGATGATGTCGGTGATGCGGCGCGAGCTCTCGTCGATCTGCCGCATCACCGCGACCACCTCCTGCACCGCCTGGCCGCCCTCGGCCGCCACCGTCGAGGCCGTCTGCGCCAGCTGCGTCGCCGTGCGCGCGGTCTCGGCGTTCTGCTTCACCGTCGCGGTGAGCTGCTCCATCGACGCCGCCGTCTGCTCGAGGTTGGCCGCCTGCTCCTCGGTGCGCTGCGACAGGTCGGCGTTGCCGCTGGCGATCTCGCCGGTGCCGGTGGCGATGGAGTCGCTGCTCAGGCGCACCTGGCCGACGATGCCGGTGAGGCTCTGGTTCATGCGCTGCAGCGCGCCCAGCAACTGGCCGGTCTCGTCGCGGCTGTCGGCCCGGATGTCGGAGCGCAGGTCGCCGCCGGCCACCGCCTCTGCGATCTTCACCGCCTGCGCCATCGGCTGGACGATCGCGCGGATCAGCAGCCATGCGGTGAACAGGCCCACCGCCGCGATGACGAGCGCGCCGATGGCCGCCTGCCATCGCAGCGACGCGCGCGCCTGCGCCGCCGCCTGCCGCGCCTGCGCCGCACGCGCCTCCTGCATCGCGACGAACTGCCCGATCGCGTCCAGGTAGAGCTTCACCGCCGGCGCGTACTCGTTCTGCACGATGCGGCTGGTGGCGCTCCAGTCGCCGGCGGCGCCGGCCTCGCGCGCCTTCTTGCTGGCCGCCAGCAGCGCCTGGCCCAGGCCGACGATCTCCTTGAGCTTGGCTTGGTCCTCCGGCCGCTGCGCCTGCGCGGCGATCTGCTCACGCAGCTTGGCCACCTCGGGCGCGTCGTTGGCGATGTTGGCCTTGAAGAGCTCGCCCACCGCCGGGTCGGAGCTGATCGCGCTGGCCATGCTGCGGGCCACCGCCGTCTGCGTCATGCCTTGCCACTGCACCGACTTGCGGATGAGGTCCTGCGCGTCGTCGGTCGCCGCCGTCGCCTCGCTCGCGATCCGGTCGTTGCGCCAGAGCGTGAGCGAGCCCACCACGAGCATCGCCAGGATCAGCAGCACGATCGCGCCGTTGATCTTGCTGGCCAGGGGGAGGTCGTTGAGCCGCATCGATGTCTCCTTGTCGTGAGCTTCCGGTTTTTCGATGTGAGGGCCTGGACGCACCGATTCTCGGCACGGCGCCGCGACCGTGCCAAGGCTCCCGGGCCGCGCGGTGTCCCGTGTAATCCCCTATGCCGGAATCGCCGCCGCGTCACTAGGGTGACGCGAGGCGTCCGGGGCCGTCGATAGACTGACTCGAACAGCCGAAATCAAGGCGCCCGCGCGCCGTCGGAGCGCTTCGCGCGCGACCGGCGGCCCCAGAGGCACCGGAACAATATCCAGGAGACGACATGGCACTGATGGGCCAGATGATGTCGATGCCGCTGCTGATCTCGTCGGTGATCCAGCACGCGGCGCGGCATTCCGGGGATACCGAGATCGTCAGCAAGCGGGTCGAGGGCGACCTGCACCGCACCACCTGGGCGGCGGTCGAGTTCCGGGCCCGCCAGCTCGCGCAGGCCTTCGCGCGGCTGGGCCTGGCGCCCGGCGACCGCGTCGGCACGCTGGCCTGGAACGGCCACCGCCACCTCGAGCTCTACTACGGCACCTCCGGCTCGGGCCTGGTCTGCCACACCATCAATCCGCGCCTGTTCCCCGAGCAGATCGCCTGGATCGCCAACGACGCCGCCGACCGCGCGCTGTGCTTCGACCTGAGCTTCCTGCCGCTGGTCGAGAAGCTCGCGCCGCAGCTCGGCCAGGTCCGCCACTTCATCCTGATGACGGACCGCGCCCACATGCCGGTGGAGTCGTCCATCCCCGACCTGCGCTGCTACGAGGACCTGGTCGAGGCCGAGGACGGCCGCTACGTCTGGCCCGAGTTCGACGAGAACACCGCGTCCAGCATCTGCTACACGAGCGGCACGACCGGCCATCCCAAGGGCGCCGTCTACAGCCACCGCAGTTCGGTGCTGCATGCCTACGGCGCGGCGCTGCCCGACGCGATGGCCTGCTCGCGCCGCGACGTGATCCTGCCGGTGGTGCCCATGTTCCACGTCAACGCCTGGGGCCTGCCCTACAGCACCGCGCTGGTGGGCTGCAAGCTGGTGCTGCCCGGGCCGCACCTGGACGGCAAGTCGCTGTACGAGCTCTTCGAGTCCGAGCAGGTGAGCTTCAGCGCCGGCGTGCCGACGGTGTGGCTGGGGCTGCTCAACTACGTCGGCGCCAACGGGCTGAAGTTCTCGACCTTCAAGCGCACCGTGATCGGCGGCTCGGCCTGCCCGCCGGCGATGCTGCGCACGCTGATGGACGACTACGGCGTGGAGGTGATCCACGCCTGGGGCATGACCGAGATGTCGCCGCTGGGCACGCTGTCGCGGCTCGGCAGCCAGCAGCTGAAGCTGCCCCAGGAGCAACAGCGCCACCTGCTGGAGAAGCAGGGCAAGGCGATCTACGGCGTGGACATGGCGGTCGTCGACGACGCCGGCAAGGCCTTGCCCTGGGACGGCAGGACCTCGGGCAACCTGGTCGTGCGCGGGCCCTGGGTCATCGACAGCTATTTCGGCCATGCGGACTCGCCGCTGATCCGCGTCACCGGCGAGGACGGCCGCGACGCCGGCCTGTGGTTCCCGACCGGCGACGTCGCCGCCATCGATGCCGACGGCTTCATGCAGATCACCGACCGCAGCAAGGACGTGATCAAGTCCGGCGGCGAATGGATCAGCTCGATCGACGTAGAGAACATCGCGATGGCGCATCCGGCGATCCACGAGGCCGCCGTCATCGCCGTGCCGCATCCCAAGTGGGACGAGCGACCGCTGCTGGTGGTGGTGCGCAAGCCCGGCGAGGCCGGCGCGGCGTTGACGCGCGAGTCGGTGCTGGGCTTCTACGAGGGCCGGATCGCCAAGTGGCAGGTGCCCGACGACGTCGTCTTTGTCGACGAGATCCCGCACACGGCCACCGGCAAGATGCTCAAGCTCAAGTTGCGCGAGCAGTTCAAGGGACACAAGCTGCCGGGCGGCTGAGGCCGCCGCGACGGTCCGCCGCCTGGCGATTTCATCCCGAGGGCTCGCGCTTCCAAAGCCCCGACGCGCATCGATCCGCTGACGCAGGAGTTCCGCCGCCCCGGTTTCCCTTCACCGCAGTCCCCAGCAGTCCGCCGCTTCCCGCTGTACCAGGCCGTACCACGCCGTACCCCGTGGCTTCCGATCGCCTTGCATCACAACCACATCAGGAGACAAGCATGAGCAAGCACAGCACGCGTCCGATCCCCTCGCTGGCACGGCCCCTGGCCCTCGCCGCATTCGCCCTGACGGCCGCCGCCGGCGCCTACGCGCAGAAGGGCGAGACGGTGAAGATCGCCTGGATCGACCCGCTGTCCGGCCTGATGGCGCCGGTGGGCCAGAACCAGGTGAAGTCCTTCCAGTTCTTCGCCGAGAAGTTCAACGCCAACAACCCCGCCGGCGTGAAGTTCGAGATCATCCCGATCGACAACAAGCTCAGCCCCGCCGAGTCGCTCAACGCGCTGAAGTCCGCGATCGACCAGGGCGTGCGCTACGTGACGCAGGGCAACGGCTCGGGCGCGGCGCTGGCGATCATCGACGCGGTCAACAAGCACAACGAACGCAATCCCGGCAAGGAGGTCGTCTACCTCAACCACTCGGCGGTGGACCCGGACCTCACCAACAGCAAGTGCAGCTACTGGCACTTCCGCTTCGACGCCGACACGTCGATGAAGATGGAGGCGCTGACCACCTTCATGAAGGACCAGCCCGACATCAAGAAGGTCTACCTGCTCAACCAGAACTACGCGCACGGCCATCAGGTTGCCAAGTACGCGAAGGAAGGGCTGGCCAAGAAGCGCCCGGACGTGCAGATCGTCGGCGAGGACCTGCACCCGCTGGCCCAGGTGCGCGACTTCGCGCCCTATGTCGCCAAGATCAAGGCCAGCGGCGCGGATTCGGTGATCACCGGCAACTGGGGCTCGGACCTGGCACTGCTGGTCAAGGCTGCCAACGAGGCCGGCTACACCGGCAAGTTCTACACCTACTACGCCGGCGTGACCGGCACGCCCACGGCGATGGGCGCGGCAGGCGCGGGGCGCGTGTTCCAGATCTCGTACAACCACAACAGCCTGGGCGGCGAGCCCGAGAAGTGGGCCAACGAGTACAAGGCCAAGTTCAACGACGACTTCTACACCGGCAGCGTCATCCACATCTACACCGCGTTGAGCACGGCGATGGCCAAGGCCAAGAGCACCGATCCGGTGAAGGTCGCGGCGGCGCTGGAAGGGCTGAAGTTCAAGTCCTTCAACGGCGACGTGGAGATGCGCAAGACCGACCACCAGTTGCAGCAGACCCTGTTCCTGACCGTCTGGCAGAAGGCTGACGCCAAGCGCCCCTACAGCGTCGAGAACACCGGCTACAACTTCGCCCCGGTCAAGACCTTCGATCCCTTCGTCAGCAGTACGCCTACAAGCTGCCAGATGAAGCGTCCGTCGTAAGGCGCTCCGCCGCCCGTCGCGAGCGGGCCGGGACCGGGCTGAAGCGCGCAGCCGTACGTGAACGTACGGCGAGCACTGCCGGCCCGGGATCGGTCCGCGCAGCTACCGCGCCCTCTGTCATCAGCGCGGCCAACGCATCGAAGTCCTGAGCACAACGACGTGGAACAGATCCTGATCAACCTCCTCAACGGCCTGTCCTCCGGACTGCTGCTGTTCATGCTGAGCTCCGGCCTGACGCTGATCTTCAGCATGATGGGCGTGCTCAACTTCGCCCACGCCAGCTTCTACATGCTGGGGGCCTACTTCGCGTACTCGATCGCCGGGTGGATCGGCTTCTGGCCCGCGCTGCTGATCGCGCCGCTGCTGGTCGGCGGCTGCGGCGCCCTGTTCGAGCGCGGCGCGCTGCGGCGCGTCCACAAGTTCGGCCACGTCCCGGAACTGCTGATCACCTTCGGCCTGTCCTACGTCGTGCTCGAGGTGGTGCAGCTGATCTGGGGGCGCACCGCCGTGCCGTTCTCGCCGCCGCCCTCGCTGCAGGGCGCCGCCTTCACCCTGATCCATGCCCCGGGCCAAGCCCTGGAACTCGCCTGGGGCGACGCGCCGGCCGCGCTGTGCGCCGCGGCCAGTTGCTCCAAGTTCCCGCTCACCCGCGCCTTCATGATGGTGGTGGCGCTGTTCATGCTGCTGTCGCTGTGGCTGCTGCTGACCCGCACCCGCATCGGGCTGGTCATCCAGGCGGCGCTCACCCATCCGGAGATGGTCGAGGCCCTGGGCCACAACGTGCCGCGCGTGTTCATGCTGGTGTTCGGCAGCGGCTGCGCGCTGGCCGCGCTGGCCGGCGTGATCGGCGGCATCACCTTCGTCACCGAACCCGCGATGGCGGTGATCGTCGGCTCCATCATCTTCGTGGTGGTCGTGGTCGGCGGCATCGGCTCGCTGGCCGGCGCCTTCGTCGCCTCCCTCGTCATCGGACTGCTGCAGACGCTGCCGCTGACCGTCGACGTGTCGCTCGCCCAGGCCTTCCAGCTCGGCCCCGACACCTTCGGCTACCCGCTGCTCAAGCTCACGCTGGCCCAGGTCGCGCCCATCCTGCCCTACCTGCTGATGGTCCTGATCCTCATCTTCCGGCCCAAGGGCCTGCTCGGCACCCGGGAGGGCTGATCGATGTCCGCCGTCATGCCTTCTTCCTCCTCCTCTGCCTCGCCCGCCGTGCCGTCCGGCGCCGCCCCAGGCGAGGCCCGCGCCCAGGGCCGCCCGCCGCGCGCCCGGCGTGGCGAGACCTACCACTTCAAGCCCCACAACGTCGGCCGCTGGCTGATCTGGGGCGCCTACGCGCTGGCGCTGCTGGTGGCGCCGCTGCTGTGGACCAGCAGCCTGGCGCAGACCATGCTGTCGCAGATGGGCATCGCGATCATCGCGTGCCTGTCCTACAACCTGCTGCTGGGGCAGGGCGGCATGCTCAGCTTCGGCCACGCGGTCTACAGCGGCCTGGGCGCCTACCTGGCGATCCACACGCTCAACGTCGTCGGCGCGGGCCAGCTCGCGCTGCCGGTCAGCCTGGTGCCGCTGGTGGGCGGCCTGGCGGGACTCTTCTTCGCGGCGCTGTTCGGCTACGTGTCGACGAAGAAGTCGGGCACGCCCTTCGCGATGATCACGCTGGGCCTGGGCGAGCTGATCTGGTCGATGTCGCTGATGCTGCCGGAGTTCTTCGGCGGCGAGGGTGGCGTCTCCTCCAACCGCGTCGTGGGCAAGGCGGTCTGGGGCATCAGCTTCGGGCCGCAGATCCAGGTGTACTACCTGATCGCGGTCTACGCCTTCGTCTGCACCGCGCTGCTGTACGCGCTCACCCGCACGCCGCTGGGCCGCATGCTCAACGCGGTGCGCGACAACCCCGAGCGCGTCGAGTTCATCGGCTACGACACGCAGTGGGTGCGCTTCCTGGCCTTCCTGATCGCGGGCTTCTTCGCCGGCGTGTCGGGCGGGCTGTCGGCGCTGAACTTCGAGATCGTCACCGCCGAGGTCGTCGGCGCCGCGCGCTCGGGCGCCTACCTGCTGTTCACCTTCCTGGGCGGCGCGACCTTCTTCTTCGGCCCCATCATCGGCGCGGTGCTGATGGTGGTGGCGCTGGTGCTGTTGTCGGAGCTGACCAAGGCCTGGCTGCTCTACCTGGGCCTGGTGTTCCTGTTCATGGTGATGTACGCGCCGGGCGGCATCGCCTCGCTGATCATGATGAACCTGCGCCTGGCCGCCTTCGGCAAGCTGCGCGCGCTGTGGCCGTCCTACCTGGGCCTGGCCGGCGCGGCGGCGACGATGCTGCTGGGCGGCTCGGCGATGGTGGAGATGCTCTACCACCTGCAGCTCAACGAGGCGCTCGGCCCGCAGATGAAGTACCTGGGCCTGGCGCTCGATGCCAAGAGCGTCGAGTCCTGGTTCGGCGCCGGTTTCGTGCTGCTGACCGGGCTGGGGCTCTTCGAGCTGCTGCGCCGCCAGTTCCGCGCCGAGTGGGACCGGGCGCAGGAGGAGATCGAGAAAGAGATCAAGCGGAGGGAAAGCCTGTGAGCACCGCCAACATCCCCTACGCGCTGGAGCTCCGGGCCGTGCGCAAGAGTTTCGGCAAGAGCGAGATCATCCGCGGCGCCGACCTCGCGGTGAAACCCGGCGAGCGGGTCGCGATCATCGGGCCCAACGGCGCGGGCAAGTCCACGCTGTTCAACCTGATCAGCGGCCGCTTCGCGCCCACCAGCGGCGAGATCCGGCTCTTTGGCGAGCGCATCGACCAGCTGCCGCCCTACAAGATCAACCGCCGCGGGCTGTCGCGCAGCTTCCAGGTGTCCAACCTGTTCACGCGGCTGTCGGTGTTCGAGAACATCCGCTGCGCGCTGCTCTGGTCGATGGGCCACAAGTACGCATTCTGGAAGTTCCTGGCCGGCATGGACGACGTCAACGACCGCGTCGAGGAACTGCTGGAGATGCTGCACCTGGACAAGAAGCGCGACGTGCCCGCGATCAACCTGACCTATGCCGAGGCGCGCGCGCTGGAGATCGGCATCACCATCGCCGGCGGCGCGCAGGTGATCCTGCTGGACGAACCCACCGCCGGCATGAGCAAGAGCGAAACCAAGCGCTTCATCCAGCTGATCCGCCAGGTCACCGAGGGCCGCACGCTGCTGACGGTGGAGCACGACATGGGCGTGGTCTTCGGCTTGGCCGACAAGATCGCGGTGCTGGTCTACGGCGAGGTGATCGCCTTCGACACGCCCGACGCGGTGCGCGCCAACACGCGTGTCCAGGAGGCCTACCTGGGATCGGTGCTGGCCGAATCGCAGGCCGCGGGAGCCCATGCATGAGCGCCGCCCTCCATGACACCAACGTCGGCGCGATGCGCGCCGCGGGCGCCACGCCGGCCGCCGGCACGCGCGCGCTGCGGCTGGACAACGTCCATGCCTTCTACGGCAAGAGCCATGTGCTGCACGGCGTGACGATGGAGGTGCGTCCCGGCGAGATCGTCAGCCTGCTGGGGCGCAACGGCTCGGGGCGCTCGACGACGGTCAAGACCATCATGGGCCAGGTCGACGGCACCGGCGCGATCGTCTGGGGCGGCCAGGAGCTGCTGGGCCGCAAGGCCTACGAGATCGCGCATCGCGGCATCGGCTACGTGCCGGAGAACCGCGACATCTTCCCCAAGCTCACCGTGCACCAGAACCTGATGCTCGGCGAGAAGGGCCGGCGCAAGGGGGCTGCGCCGCGCTGGAGCTTCGACGACATGTACGCGATGTTCCCGCGCCTGAAGGAGCGCCAGCACACCGAGGCCGGCGTGCTGTCCGGCGGCGAGCAGCAGATGCTGACGCTGTGCCGCACGCTGATGGGCGATCCCGACCTGATCATGATCGACGAGCCGACCGAGGGCCTTGCGCCCAAGATCGTCGAGCTGGTGGCCGAGTACCTGAAGGAGCTCAAGCGGCGCGGCGTCTCGGTGCTGCTGGTCGAGCAGAAGCTGGCGATCGCTCTGGAGATCTCCGAGCGCTGCTACGTGATGGGCCACGGCCGCATCGTCTTCGAGGGCACGCCCGCCGACCTGCGCGCCAACGCCTACGTCCGCAAGGAGTGGCTGGAGGTCTGAGGCCGGCCGCCGGTTACATCCGTCACGACGCCATGTCGACGGCGTGACGATCCAGTCACCGGCTGGCGACGTGGCCCGCGATCCGGTGAAAAATGCCCGCTCCTGGTGAAGGCTTCGCGCGCCTGCCGCCCTACAGTGACGGCGCGAATCACACGAGCGGGATCCCTCCATGAACTTGTTGCAGCCTTGGATGCTGGCGGCCGGCGCGCTGGCCGGCGCGGGAGCGGGGGCGGCGATCGCGAGCGCATGGTGGGGACGCAAGCTGCGGACGGCCCGGGCGCTGATCGATCAGCTGCAGGCTTCGCGCCGGCAGATCGAGGAGCAGGTCGGCCAGGCGCGCCGGCAGATCGAGAAGCTGCAGATGGAGATGCTGGAGCTTCGCCTCACGATGGAGCACATGCGGCGCAAGACGCAGTTCGCGGCGAGCCGTCCGTTGCCCATCGACAGCGGCGACTCGATGTTGGCGCCGATCAGCGCGCATGCGCCGCTGTCCGTGGGCGCCGTGGCGTCGGATGCGGCGGCGACTGCCTCGGCCACCCCGCTCACGCATGCCGAGCGCTTCGAGCGTGCCCGTGAGCGCGCCGCCGCCGGGGGCTTCAGCCCCACCGAGCCGATGGAGCGGCCGGTGGAGCGGCCGATGCAGCCGGCGACACCGGTGACACCCACGCCCACGCCCACGCTGCCGCCGATCCCGTTCGGCTTCCTGCCGACGCAGCCCCATCCCGAACCCTGATCCCGACACCGTCCTCCCCCCGACGTAGGTGTGCCGCGCGGCGTTGCCGCGTCCCCTGATCCGGGTGGCTCCGGGCGCGACAGCGACCCCGGGGCCGCACTACATTGGCCGCCAGGAAACAAGAACGGGGAGCCGGCGATGAGCACGGTGCAGCCTTGGATGGTCGTCGTCGGGACGCTGGCCGGAATGGCCGTCGGGGGCGCGCTCGCGAGCGCGTGGTGGTGGAGCAAGCTCAAGCGCGCGCGGCGCCTGATCGATCGCATCGAGTCCTCGCGGCTGCTGCTCAATGAACAGACCACCCAGGCGCGCCGCCAGATCGAACGCCAGCAGATGGAGCTGGGTGAACTGCGCATGGTCGCCGAGCGCCTGCGCCGCAAGGCGGCCCAGGCCGCGGCATCCGGCGAGTCGGTCGACGGCCCTGAATCGATCCTCCCGCTGGAGGCCGGCGCGCCGGTGAGCGGCCCCGCGCCGCTGGCGGGCTTCCGTCCGATCGAGAAGCCGCGCGCGCCCGCGCCGACGGTCGCCAGCGTCGACGCGGCGCTGGAGCGCCAGGAACGCGCCCGCGAGCGGGCCGCCGAGGGCGGCTTCGCCCGCACCGAGATCCAGGACGACGACGGCCCCCATTCGCGCGGCTTCATGCCGACGCAGCTCGACAAGCCGTTCTGAGCAAGCTGTTCTGAGCGGGCGGCCGCGCCGGCGCCACCCCCACGCGCGATCCACGCGATTCGCGCGATCCGCTCGATCCACGCGCCACCTGCGCGACACCCCACCTCCGCACTTCTCCCGTAGCGCCCTGTCACAGCAGAGACAAGCGGCGCGCGTCGGCGCTGCCTAGAATCGAACGATCGTTCTTTTCGTCCCGGTGTCCGAGGAGACCCCCGACCGGCGGCGATGCGTTTCCCCCCACTGGAAGGAACACACATGGGTGCCAGCTACGAAGTCCGCGGCCAGGTCGCGGTGATCACGCTCAACAATCCGCCGGTCAACGGCCTGGGCCATGCCACGCGGCTGGCGGTCGCCGAGGGCGTCGAGCAGGCCGAGAACGATCCCGCCATCAAGGCCATCGTCATCACCGGCGCCGGCAAGGCCTTCTCCGGCGGCGCCGACATCCGCGAGTTCGGCTCGCCCAAGGCGCTGGCCGAGCCCAACCTGGGCTCGCTGATCACCCGTGTCGAGTCCTGCACCAAGCCGGTCGTCGCCGCGATCCACAGCGTCGCCATGGGCGGCGGCCTGGAGCTGGCGCTGGGCTGCCACTACCGCGTCACCGCGCCCGGCGCCAAGATCGCGCTGCCGGAAGTGAAGCTGGGCCTGCTGCCCGGCGCCGGCGGCACGCAGCGCCTGCCGCGCGCGCTGGGCGTGGAGCCCGCGCTCAACATGATCGTCAGCGGCGAGCCGGTGGTCAGCGAGCAGCTCGCGCAGGTGCCCGGCCAGGTGCTGTTCCAGAAGCTCATCGACGGCGACCTGATCGACGGCGCCGTCCAGTTCGCGATGGAGATCGCCGACAAGCGCCCGCTGCCGCGCGTGCGCGATATCAAGGCGCAGCATCCCGAGGCGCAGGCCTACTTCCAGTTCGCGCGCAACACCGTCGGGGCGATGTCCAAGAACTTCCCGGCGCCGCTGCAGTGCGTGGAGACCGTCGCCAACGCGGTCTCGATGAA
>Ga0209370_1000205_pt1 | contig 110056 bp, 97 predicted proteins | sample AgamicAtPrz_FD_187164 | JGI IMG/M metagenome (GOLD analysis project Ga0209370, IMG submission 187164) | Agave microbial communities from Guanajuato, Mexico - At.P.rz (SPAdes) (version 2) | ecosystem: Host-associated > Plants > Phyllosphere > Phylloplane/Leaf | place: Guanajuato, Mexico...
GTCGGGTAACCGGGCACCGAGCGCTTGATCATGTCCGGGAACACCTGCACCACGTCTTCGTTGAAGACGAAGTCGGGCACCTGCTCCAGGGGTTGGGCGAATAGGCGGTCGGGTTGTTTGCTCACGGGTGGGTCCAGGCGGCTGGCAATCTACAGGGGCGGCATTCTAGCCAAACCACGGCAAGCTTGCATGATTCGCTGACCGGCGCCGCCCGCTTACTTGACCCGGATGGCGCAATCGAAGGTCTGCACGGGGCGCACTTCCGGGGCCCACGGCTGCTGGTAGACCAGGATCAGATGGCCTTCGCCGGCGGCCTTGGCCTGGAAGCGCCAGGTGGAAAGCCCGCCGCTGCCGACGATGCCGGCTTGTTCCGGGGAGCTGTATACCTCGGGACCGAGGCTGCGCAGGATCTCCGGAGCCGGGTTCTGCAGCAGCCAGCGGTAGCCGGTGGTGGGGTTGCTGGGCAGGGTGAGGGTCATGGTCTGGCCGACGACTAGGCGCGTGGGGCACTCGCTTTCGCCGTCCAGTTCGACGGTGCGTTGCGGTTGCTGGGCGCAGGCGGTGAGCAAGGCCAGGGCGGCGGGAACAAGCAGGCGAGGGAGAGACATGTTGGCTCCTGAAGCTGGAATGGCCTGAGGATAACCGAAGCTGTCGCAAGTTTGTGTGGTCTGCGCGGGCCCTATCGCCGGCAAGCCGGCTCCCACGGAGCGTGGCATACACCCTATTGTGGGAGCCGGCTTGCCGGCGATAGGGCCGCAAAGCGGCCCCAGTTTCTTCAGAACAATACTTTCGCCACGTCGGCAAAGCGCTTGGCGAAGTGCACGCTCAGCCCTTCCTTGAGGTAGTCGGGCAGCTCTTCGAAATCGCCACGATTGGCCTCCGGCAGGATCAGTTCGAAGATTTTCTGCCGTCGCGCGGCGATGACTTTCTCGCGCACCCCGCCGATCGGCAGCACCTGGCCGGTCAGGGTCAGCTCGCCGGTCATGGCCACGCCTTTCTTCGGCGCCTGGTCGCGGGCCAGCGAGAGCAAGGCACTGGCCATGGTCACGCCGGCGCTGGGGCCATCCTTGGGCGTGGCGCCTTCGGGCACGTGCAAGTGGATGAACGCCTCGTTGAAGTAGCCGGGCGTGCCACCGAACTGCTTGAGGTTCGAGCTGATATAGCTGTAGGCGATCTCTGCCGATTCCTTCATCACGTCACCCAGCTGCCCGGTGAGCTTGAGGCCGCGGTTGAGGCTGTGGATATGCGTGGCCTCGATCGGTAGGGTGGCACCGCCCATGCTGGTCCAGGCCAGACCTGTGATCACGCCCTTGCCGGCCAGTACCTGCTCGCTGCGAAACACCGGCATGCCCAGGGCGGGCTCGAGGTCCTTGGCGGCGATCTTGAGCTTGGCCTGCGGATCCTCCAGCAGCTTGACCACCGACTTGCGCACCAGCTTGCCCAGCTGTTTCTCCAGCTGGCGCACACCGGCTTCGCGGGCATAACCTTCGATCACCGCGCGCAGGGCGGCGTCGTTGATGCTCAGGCTGGTCTTGGCCACACCGGCCTTGTCCAGCTGCTTGGGCCACAGGTGGCGCTTGGCGATGGCGAGCTTTTCCTCGGTGATGTAGCCGGACAGGCGGATCACTTCCATGCGGTCGAGCAACGGGCCGGGGATCGAGTCGAGGGTGTTGGCGGTGCAGACGAACAGCACCTTGGACAGGTCCAGGCGCAGGTCCAGGTAATGGTCGAGGAAGTCGACATTCTGCTCGGGGTCGAGGGTTTCCAGCAGCGCCGAGGCCGGGTCGCCCTGGTAGCTCTGGCCCATCTTGTCGATCTCGTCGAGCATGATCACCGGGTTCATCACCTCGACTTCCTTCAGCGCCTGCACCAGCTTGCCCGGCTGTGCGCCGATGTAGGTGCGGCGGTGGCCCTTGATCTCGGCCTCGTCGCGCATGCCGCCGACACTGAAGCGGTAGAACGGCCGGCCCAGGGATTCGGCGATGGACTTGCCGATGCTGGTCTTGCCCACGCCCGGCGGACCCACCAGCAGCACGATGGAGCCACTGATCTCACCTTTCCAGGCGCCCACGGCGAGGAACTCGAGGATGCGCTCCTTGATGTCGTCCAGGCCCGCGTGGTGACGGTCGAGTACCTTGCGCGCGTGCTTGAGGTCGAGCTTGTCCTTGCCGTACACGCCCCAGGGCAGGGCCGTGGCCCATTCCAGGTAGTTGCGGGTGACGGCGTACTCTGGCGAGCCGGTCTCGAGGATGGCCAGCTTGCCCATCTCCTCGTCGATGCGTTTTTTCGCCTGGTCAGGCAGTGTCTTGCCCTCCAGGCGCTGCTGGAACTGCTCCAGGTCGGCGCTGCGGTCGTCCTTGGTCAGTCCCAGCTCCTGCTGGATGACCTTGAGCTGTTCCTTGAGGAAGAACTCGCGCTGGTGCTCGCCGATCTGCCGGTTCACCTCGGCGGAGATCTCGTTCTGCAGCCGGGCCACCTCGACTTCCTTGCGCAGCATCGGCAGGACCTTTTCCATGCGTTTGAGCATGGGCACGCAGTCGAGCACTTCCTGCAGCTGGTTGCCGGTGGCCGAGGTGAGGGCGGCGGCGAAGTCGGTCAGCGGCGACGGGTCGTTGGGGCTGAAGCGGTTGAGGTAGTTCTTCAGCTCTTCGCTGTACAGCGGGTTGAGCGGCAGCAGTTCCTTGATCGCGTTGATCAGGGCCATGCCGTAGGCCTTGACCTCGTCGGTGGGCTCTGCCGGCTGGCGTGGATAGTCGACTTCCACCAGGTAGGGCGGGCGATGGTGCTTGAGCCAGGTGCGGATGCGCACCCGGGTCAGGCCCTGGGCGACGAACTGCAGCTTGCCACCTTCGCGGCTGGCGTGGTGCACCTTCACCAGGGTGCCGTACTCGGGTAGGGCCTTGGTGTCGAAGTGGCGGTGGTCTTCCGGCGGGGTGTCCATGAAGAACAGCGCCAGGGAGTGGTGCGGGGTCTTGGCGACCAGGTCGAGGGTTTCGGCCCAGGGTTCTTCGTTGACGATCACCGGCAGCACTTGCGCGGGGAAGAACGGGCGGTTGTGGATCGGGATCACGTAGACCTTGTCCGGCAGCTGCTGGCCGGGCAGGGCTAGGTGGTGGCCGGGGGCGGCCTGGGGATCGAGATGTTCGACTTCGCTGTGTTCGTCGGGATGTTCCGGGAAATCCTGCTGGTCGCTCATGGGGCACCTGCGTGAATGGCTATGGTGCTTAGATGGGGCAGGGGAGGATGGGTTTCAATGGTAGACGAACGGGGTGAAACCATCGCGGGGCAAGTCGGGACGCCGAACCGCCGCTCCCACGAGCCCCATACAGGCTGCGTGGGAGCGGCGGTTCGGCGTCCCGACTTGCCCCGCGATGAGGCTTACTCGGCTAGTTTGTAAGCGATGATGTAATCACCCATGCGGGTGCCCAGCGAGCCATGGCCGCCGGCGGTCACCAGCACGTACTGCTTGCCGTCCTTGCCGGTGTAGGTCATCGGCGTGGCCTGGCCGCCTGCCGGCAGGCGGCCCTTCCACAGCTCCTGGCCGTTCTTCACGTCATAGGCGCGCAGGTACTGGTCCAGGGTGCCGCTGAGGAAGCCCACGCCACCGGCGGTGACGATCGAGCCGCCCATGCTCGGCACGCCCACCGGCATGCCGATCGGCACCGGGGTGCTGTCGCGGGTGGTGCCGTTCTTGTGCTTCCACACCACCTTGTTGGTGAACAGGTCGATGGCCGCCACATAGCCCCAGGCCGGCGCCTGACACGGAATGCCCAGCGGCGACATGAACGGGTGCATGGTCACCGCGTACGGCGCGCCGGCGTTCGGCTGCACGCCGCTGGTCTCGCTTTCGCGCTTGCTGCCTTCGGCCACCTGCTCGCGCGGGATCATCTTCGACACGAAGGCCATGTAGTTCGGCGAGGTGAAGAGGATCTGGCGCACCGGGTCGACCGACACGCTGCCCCAGTTGAACACGCCGACGTTGCCCGGGTAGACCAGGCTGCCCTGCTCGGACGGCGGGGTGTACTGGCCTTCGTAGCGCAGGCTGCGGAACTGGATGCGGCAGAGCATCTGGTCGAACGGCGTGGCCCCCCACATGGCCTGTTCGGTCAGCTCGGGGCCGAGCAGGTTGAGGTCGGAGCGGGCCTGGGTCGGCGCGGTGTGGTCGCCTTTCACGGCGCCTTGCGGTACCGGGATCTCGCGGATCGGCACGATTGGCGTGCCGTCGCGGCGGTCGAGCACGTACAGGCTGCCTTGCTTGGTCGGCACGATGACCGCCGGCTTGACGCCGTCGTCGGTCTTCAGGTGCACCAGGGTGGGCTGGCTGCCGACGTCCATGTCCCACAGGTCGTGGTGGGTGAACTGGTAGTTCCAGCGGACCTTGCCGGTGGCCAGGTCCAGGGCGACGATGCCGGCGCTGTACTTTTCGGCGCCCGGGGTGCGGTCGGCGCCCCACTGGTCGGGGGTCTGGTTGCCCAGTGGCAGGTAGATCATGCCGAGGTCTTCGTCGACGCTGGCGATCGACCACATGTTGGCCGAGTTGCGGCTGTAGAACTTGCCGTCGGCCAGGGGCTTGGTGTCGTCCGGGTTGTTGCTGTCCCAGTTCCACACCAGGTGGCCGTCGTGCACGTCGTAGGCGCGGATCACGCCGGACGGCTCGTTGGTCGACTCGTTGTCGGTGACGTGGCCACCGATGATCACCAGGCTGCGGGTGATCGCCGCCGGCGAGGTGGAGTAGTAGCCACCGGCGGTGAACGGGCCGATACCGCGGGTCAGGTCGATCACGCCTTGGTTGGCGAAGCCTTCGCAGACCTTGCCGGTGTCGGCGTTGATGGCGATCAGGCGGGCATCGGCGGTGGGCAGGTACAGGCGGCGCGGGCATGCCTGGGCCACGGCCTGGCCTGCGTCGGTGATCTTCGGCGCGGGGCTGCCGTCGCGGCTGACGTAGCTGTTCTCGTCATAGTACGAGACGCCGCGGCAGGTCATGTGGGCGAAGCCCTTGAAGCTGCCGGTGGGGCTCTTGACCTGCGGGTCGTAGCGCCAGATCTCGGCGCCGGTGTCCGGATCCAGGGCCAGCAGGCGGCTGTGGGCGGTGCAGGCATAGAGCATGCCGTTGACCTTCAGCGGGGTGTTCTGGTTGGTCAGCTCCACCGGGTCGTTTTCAGTCGGCAGGTCGCCGGTGCGGATGCGCCAGGCCTCTTCCAGGCGGTAGGCGTTCTGCGGGGTGATCTGGCGCAGTGGCGAGTAGCGGTCGCCGTGCTCGGTGCGGCCGTAGGCCTGCCATTCACCGTCCGGCATGGCCGGGGCGGCGCTGCCCATCTCGCTGTTGTCGCGGGTGAACTCGCCACGGATCTCGCCCGGGTGGGTGAACTGGCTGGCCACGGCGGTGGCGCCGGAGGCGACCACGGCGACGCTGAGCAGGGCGGTGTTGACCTTCGACGCCGGGCCGACCAGTGGGCGGCGCGCCCACGGCAGCAGCAGGACCACGCCGATGGCGAACCAGATGGCCAGGCGCGGCACCAGCTGCCACCAGTCCAGGCCGACTTCCAGCAGTGCCCAGGCGGTGCTGCCCAGCAGCACCAGGCCATACAGGCCCAGGGCGATGCGGCGCTTGGCCAGCAGCAGGATGCCGGACAGGGCGAAGCCGATACCGGCAATGAGGTAGTAAAGCGAGCCACCCAGCTGGCTCAGCTTGATGCCGCCGGCCAGCAGGGCCAGGCCCATCAGCAGCAGCAATACGCCCATCAGGCGCGGTAGCCAGCGGGTTCCATTCTTGGCACCGTCAGTGCTCATCGTCTGTTCTCCGTAGTGTGAAAGGGTCGGGTTAGAAACTGCTCTGGATCTTCAGGCCACCGATCAGGGCGTCGTCGACCCGCGACACCCCGCCCGGATGGCGGATGTACTGCAGGTTCGGGCGCACGGTGAGCCAGTCGGCCAGGTGGATGCCGTAATAGAGTTCGGCGCTGTACTCGGTGTCCTGCACGGGCAGGAAGCCGGGGTTGTCGTAGTCGTCCAGGCCGTTGGACTGGTTGATGAGGCGGGCGTTCTTGCGGTAGCCGGGATTGACGTGCACGCGGGCCAGGGCGAAACCGATGTCGTCCTTGGCGCGGGCATCGAAGGGCCCCTTGTAAACCACACCTGCCTGCACATAGTTGTCGATGGCATTGGTCTTCTTGTCGTGCACCGTGGCATTGGCGAACAGGCTCAGGCCACGCGACTGGTCCGAGGCCAGCGCGGTCACCTGCTGCTGGGCGCCCAGCCACAGGCCATGCTTGCTCGAGCTGCTGCGGTAGGCGGCGCCGCTGATGGCGGCTGGCGCGCCGTTGCTGTCCTTGAGTACATCCTGTGCCTTGGCATTACTGTAGTAGTAGCCGGCGCGATATTCCCCTTTCAGGCCATTGACCCGTGGGCTCCAGACCAGTTCGATCGGCATCACCGCGCCCTGGGTGCCGCTGCCGCTGAGCTTGAAGCCGTTGCCGCTCTCGAGGTTGGAGGGGTTCTGCTCGAACACGCCGACCTGGGCGTAGAGTTCGTCGTTCAGGTTGTAGCGCACGCGCAGGGCCCACTGGCTGACCGGCCAGTTGTACCAGATGCCGCCGACCCAGTTGCCCACCTGCGAGCCGCAGAACGCCAGGTTCTGGAAGTCGCAGGGGAAGCTGTTGAAGTCCTCGCCCTCGCCGAAGCGGCCGAATTTCACGTCCAGCGCGCCATCGAAGTATTTCTGCTTGATCCACATCTGCGTCAGCCGCCAGGTCTCGCCACGCCCCCAGACTTCCTGGGCCGAGGTGAAGCCGCCGACGCGCGGGTCGTTGATGCGGTCGTTGCTGATGTTGTCGCCGTGGCGTTCGGTGACGGTCAGCTGGAACTCGGTGTCGTGCCAGCCGAGGATTTTCTGCAGGTCCATGTTCACGCCGAAGGTGAACTGGTCGCTGTAGCGTGCCGCGCGGTCATGGCTGTAGCCGCCGTGCAGGTTGCTGCCCATCTCGCCGGTGTAGCCGAGGGTGAAGTCGTAGCCTTTCTCCAGCAGCTCGCTGCGGGTGCCGCCCCAGTCGCCGAGCATCCACGGCGAGTCCTTGGCGAACATCTCGCTGGCGCTGGTGGTGGGGGACAGGGCGCCGAGCAGGGTGGCGAGGGCGAGGCCGGAGTAGCGGGTATTGGGCAGCTGGAGCATGAGATAGCGCTATCTTTTGATTGTTGAGGAAACGGCAAGCGCAACGAAGTGCGAGATCTTCGAAGGGAAATGACTGCGTTGGATAGTGAGTGAAGCGATTCAGCTTGCGGCGGGGAGGATATAGGGGAAGTTGTAAGAAAAAAAGACAAAATGTCGCAGGGGATTGTTGCTGATGGGGTAACAGTTCGAAGTGCCGGGCCAATGTGGGAGCGGGTTTACCCGCGAATGCAATGTTGAATCCACTACCGCATTCGCGGGTAAACCCGCTCCCACAGAGGAACCTTAGAAGGAAGTACGCAGCCCTACCTGCACACTACGTCCCGTCGCCGGCGCGATATCGCGCAGGATCGAGCTGGCATAGCGCACGGTCTGGTCGGTGAGGTTCTCGCCGCGCACGAAGGCCAGCCATTCACTCTGGCCGATGTCGAAGCGATACCCCAGGCTGGCGCCGAGGGTGGTGTAACCGTCTGTGCGGATCTCGTTGGCCGGCTTGCGGTGCTGCGAAGCGGCATGCTGTACATCGACCCGCGCCTGCCAGCGGTCCAGCTCCCATACCAGGCCACTGTTCAGGCGCAGCGGGGCGATGCGCGGCAGTGGCTCGCCGCTGTCGAGGTTCTTGGCCCGGGTATAGTCGCCGGACAGTTCCAGGGCGAAGCTGCCGTAGCGGTTTTCCAGCAGTTGCCAGCGGTCCTGGGCCTCGATGCCGTAGAAGCGTGCCCGCACCCCCTGGTAGGCATACTCGGGGATATCGCCGTGGTCATGATCATGGTCGTGATCGTGGTCATGATCGTCGTGGTCGTGATCATGGCCTTCACGCAGGTTGCCGGTGCCGATCAGGCCGATGTAGTTGCGAAAGTGGCTGTAGAACACGCCGACGCTGCCCTTGTGGGTGCCGTTGTCGAAGCGCAGGGCCAGGTCGGTGGAGATGGCCTTTTCCTTGTTCAGGTTCGGATCGCCGATCTCGTAGGCGCCGGTGGCCACGTGGGCACCGTTGGCGTACAGCTCGTAGAAGGTCGGCGCGCGCTCGGTGTAGCCGAGGTTGGCGGCCAGCGACCAGACTGGGTCGAGCTGGTACACCGCGCCCGAGGACAGGCTGAAGGCGTTGAAGCTGCTGGCGCTGTCGGCGCCAGCGAAGTTCTCGTTGCCCTTGGCGTCCGGATCGACCCGGGTGTGTTCCAGACGCGCGCCCAGGCTCAAGTTCAGGCGTTCGCTGGCCTGCCATTGCTCGAGCAAGAACAGCGCCAGGCTGTCGGTGTCGGTGTGCGGGACAAAGGCTTCCTCGCCCAGCGCGGAGAATTCGTTGCGGCTGACCTGGGCGCCGATCACCCCCTCGACCGGACCCAGCGGCTGGTGGCGGGCTTCGATGCGCGCCTCGTAGCCCTTGTTCTTGAAAGTGGTATGCACCTCGCCGCTTTCGATCTCGCGGTGCTGGTAGTCGGTGTAGCCGGCATCGACCTTGACCGAGCTGAACGGCCCGTCGAGGTCGCGCAGTTCCGAGGCGAAGCCGTAGTGGTCCTGCTGCATGTCCAGGCGCACGCCGGGCTCGGCCACCGAGCCGTAGTTGCTGTCGTAGCGGCTGTAGGACAGGCCGGTGTAGCCATGGTCCCAGTGGTAGGAGCCACCGATCGCTCCGCCGTCCTGACGCCCGTCGCTGTTTTTCAGGCGATGCTTGCTGCCGGGCTCGTCGGCATCGCGGACCTTCGAGCTGCGGGCGTAGCCGGGGATGCGCAGGTCGTTGAACTGGCGGCTGTTGGCGTCCAGGTGCAGGGCGAAGGCACCGTTGCCGGCCTCCAGCTTGCCGGCGCTGCTGCGAGTGGTGTCGGCGCCGCCGTAGCGCAGCTCGCCCGCGCCGTGGATGCCGTCGATGGGCGAGTCGGGGATGCGGTTGTCGAAGGTGTTGACCACCCCGCCGATGGCGTTGCCGCCATACAGCAGCGCGGCCGGACCGCGGACGATCTCGACCCGCTCGACGGTCACCGGGTCCAGGGGCACGGCGTGGTCGTAGGACAGCGACGAGGCATCCAGGGCGCCGACGCCGTTGCGCAGGATGCGGATCCGGTCGCCGTCCAGGCCGCGGATCACCGGGCGGCTGGCGCCGGGGCCGAACCAGGTGGAGGCGACGCCGGGCTGTTTGTTGAGGGTTTCACCGAGGCTGCCGTGCTGCTGTTGCAGCAGGTCGTCGCCTTCGAGGACGGTGCTGGGCGCGGCCAGCTGAGCGTTGCCCAGCGGGTTGGCGGTGATCACCTGGGGTTGCAGTTCGACGGCCTGGCTGGAGGTGGAGGCCAGCCAGAGCGCGACGGCAAGGGGGGAGAGGTGCAGCGGCGTGTGACGCATGGGGATGTGGCGTTCCTTGGCAGAATTGTCATTGGTTACTTTATAACATTTCATCACAAGCTGTTTGCCACTGGCCAGTACTTTGTGAGGTGGCGCGTTTACCCTGTAGGAGCGGCCTTGCGCCGCGAAAGGGGCGCAAAGCGGCCCCAGGATCTTGGCCATGACCTATGTCGTTGGGGCTGCTTTGCAGCCCTTCGCGGCACAAGGCCGCTCCTACAGGGCACAGCGGTAGAGGCTGTAGATGCCACTACACTCGTGTAAGGTGCGCACCTTCCCGAACCTGGAGCACTGGCATGAGCACGGCCAATCACAACGCGCTGCACGGCAAGACCCTCGAGCAGATCCTCACCGAGCTGGTGGCGCACTACCAATGGCAAGGCCTGGCCGAGCGCGTCGACATCCGCTGCTTCAAGAGCGACCCGAGCATCAAGTCGAGCCTGACCTTCCTGCGCAAGACCCCGTGGGCACGGGAAAAGGTCGAGCAGCTGTACGTGAAGCTGCAGCGCAAAGGCTGATGCCGCGCCGCCCCTGGCTGACCCTGGCGGCCGTCCTCGGCTGGACCGGCCTGGCGATCCAGTTGTACCTGGTGCTGCTGGCGCGCTGGCAGGAGCAGGCCAGCCTGATCGGCGGGCTGGTCAACCTGTTCTGTTATTTCACCGTGCTGAGCAACACGCTGGTGGCCACCGTGCTCAGCCAGGCCGCGTTCGGCCGCGAGTCGGCGGCCAGGCGCTGGTTCCTGTCGCCGGCGGTGAGCTCATGCATCGCCGCGAGCATCCTGCTGGTGGCGCTGGCCTACAGCCTGTTGCTGCGCCACCTGTGGCAGCCCCAGGGCTGGCAGTGGCTGGCGGACGAACTGCTGCACGATGTAATGCCGCTGGTGTTCGTCCTGTACTGGTGGCTGGAGGTGCCCAAGGGGCGGTTGCGGCTCTGGCACCTGGCGGCCTGGACGTTGTACCCGGCGCTGTATTTTGCCTTCGTGCTGCTGCGCGGGCATGAGATCGGGGTCTATCCCTATCCGTTCATCGACGTGGCACGGTTGGGATATGGGCAGGTGCTGGGCAATGCCATGATGGTGCTGGCGGGGTTCTGGGGGATCGGCTTGGTATTGCTGGGGTTGGATCGCTGGCGCAGGCTGTCGTGAGGTTGCCGATATGCAACCCGTGTAGGAGCGGCCTTGTGCCGCGAAAGGGCCGCGCAGCGGCCCCAGCAATTTCTGACCTGGCGCTGAGACCCCGGGGCCGCTGCGCGGCCCTTTCGCGGCACAAGGCCGCTCCTACACCGGGGTGTGCCGATTCCGATCATTCGTCGTCGGCGGTACCGTCCGCTCGCCAGTAAGCCGCAGCCTTGAGGGCATCCTCGGGCACGCCTTTCTCCAGCAGCAGCGCCTTGGCCTGGCGGGTCAGTGCCTTCTCCAGTGCCACCCAGCCATACAACCGGCCCTGGGGCAACGCCAAGTGCTTGACCCGTTCCAGCACATCTTCCTGGTGCCGGCGCACCCAGATCACCTCGACCTGGGCCTTGCTCGTCAGCGCCTGGCGCTCCTGCTCGTCCTCGATCTGGATCACCGCCAGCACCTGGCGGCCCGCCGGCAGTTCCTCCAGGCGCCGGGCAATGGCCGGGATCGCCGTCTCGTCGCCGATCAGCAGGTAGCTGTCGAAGATATCCGGCACCACCATCGAGGCCCGCGGGCCGGCGATGTCCAGGGTCTGGCCAGGCGCGGCCTGGGCTGCCCAGGTAGAGGCGGGGCCGTCGCCATGCAGGACGAAATCGATATCCAGCTGGTTGTTCACCAGGTCGATGCGCCGTGGCGTGTATTCGCGCATGGTCGGCCGGGCGCCGCCGTCGCGGCCCAGGTTGCGCGCGTCGATGGCCTGCTGCTCTTCGGGCGTGCACGCGAACAGCAGCTTGATGTGGTCGTCCGTGCCGACACTGGTGAAGCCGGCCAGCTCCGCGCCACCGAGGGTGATGCGGCGCATGCGTGGAGTGAGGTCGGTGACCCGCAGCACTTCGAGGCGGCGCTGGCGGATCTCGTGGTTGACGCGATGAATGGTGTCGCTCATGGGGTGTTCTCCGTAACAGGGGTGGCCGGCCCGGAGGCGATGGCCTTGGCGGTGTCGTTGAGCAGGTTGCGCACCCGCTCGATCTCTTCGCTGGTCCAGCGGCCACTGTGCATGTGCAGGGCGTGGCGCAGGTTGCCGACGGCTTCGTGGATTTCCGGCGGCCGGTCGTGGCCGCGCAGTGCGCGCTTGCTCACCTCGATGCGCATGCGCACGCCGTCGAGGGCGACGGCCTGTTCCTGCAGGGCACTGCGGCCGGCATCGGTGATGGCGTAGAGGCGCTTGCTGCCCTGGATGGCGCCGGTGACCAGCTCGGCTTCCTCGAGGTAGCTAAGGGTGGGGTAGATCACCCCGGGGCTGGGGCTGTAGCTGCCGTCGAAGAGGGTCTCGATCTGGCGGATCAGGTCGTAGCCGTGGCCGGGTTGCTCGGCCAGCATCGACAGCATCAGCAGCTTCAGGTCGCCCGGGGCGAACACCCGCGGGCCACGCTCGCCGCGGCCGGGGCGGCGTTCGAAGGGGTCGTGGTCGCGCATGGGGGAGGGCTCCGTCTGTTTAGATATATCGCAAGATATTACTCAAGATATATCTAAAGACAAGCCTTCAAATGCAGATGATTATCATCTAATTTCTTGATGGTTCAGGATTGGCCCGTCACCTGCGGCGCCTTGCAGGAGGTGGGGTTGCCCGGCTCCAGGTACGGCATGAGGATCGGCGCCATGCCCTTGAGCACCTGAACCGGCAGCGCCGAGGTGAACTTGAAGGCTTCTGCCGAGCGCCCCGGGACGAACGCGGTGAGGGTGCCGAAGTGGTTGTCGCCGAGGAAGAACACGAAGGTCGCGGTGCGGTTCAGCGAACGCGAGCCGATCAACCGGCCGCCGGCGCCGAAGCTTTCGATGCGGTTGTCGCCGGTGCCGGTCTTGCCGCCCATCACCAGCGGCGTGCCGTCGTGCAGCTTGAAGCTGCCGGAGATGCGCCGCGCGGTACCGGCGTCGACCACCTGCGACATGGCACCCTTGAGCGCCCGGGCGACTTCCACCGGGAGGATCCGCTGGCCACGGTCCGGGTCGCTGATCAGCTGCGTTTCGTAGGGGGTGTTCTGGGCGAAGTGCAGGGTGTCGATGCGCAGCGTGGGCAGGCGCACGCCGTCGTTCTGAATGATCCCGACCAGTTCGGACAGCGCGGCCGGGCGGTCGCCGGAGCTACCGATGGCGGTGGCCAGCGACGGCACCAGGTGGTCGAACGGGTAGCCGACGCGCTTCCAGCGCTGGTGGATATCGGTGAACGCCTCGATCTCGACCATGGTGCGGATGCGGCTGTCGCGGGCGCCCTGGTGGCGGCTCTTGAACAGCCAGCTGTAGACCTCCTGGCGCTCGAAGCGGCTGGCGTTGAGGGCGTCCTTGAGCGAGGCGCCGGGGTTCTTCAGCAGGTAGCCGAGCAGCCACAGGTCCAGCGGGTGGACCTTGGCGATGTAGCCCTGGTCGGGCAGGTCGTACTTGCCCGGGCCGTAGGCTTCGTACATCTCCACCAGGCGGCCGTCGGTGAGCTTGGCCATGGCCTTCTTGTCTTCCTTGCTGTGGGCGCGAACGAAGGCGTTGAAGGTCTCCTGGCCGGCCTCGGGGAACAGGTAGCGGTGCACCGCGGCCAGGCGCTGCGGGGTCACGCGCATGCTGTCGAGGAAGGTGTCCAGGCGCTGCTGCGAGGTCTTGCGCTGGTACTTCTTCCAGAAACGCATGGTGTAGTTGGAGCCTTCGCGGTCAGCGAAGCGCGCCAGGTATTCCTGGCGGCGCGGGTCGCTGTCGTCCCTGAGCAGTGGTTCGCGGTTGAACGGCTGCTGGTAGGTGACGTAGCGCACGATGTCGCGCATCAGGCGGATGAACGGCAGGTTGATCGACTCGCGCAGGGCATCCTTGAGGGTCGGGTTGCGGTTGTTGTCTTCCTTGCGGAAGTTGTTGAACACATGCATGCCGCCACCGGTGAAGAAGGCCTCGCCGGTGTTAGCCGAGTACTTGCGTTCGAGCGCCGCGTCGAGCATGGCGTCCAGGCTCTGGTTCTTGCTGTTCTGCACCAGCCATTCCAGCGACCACTGGGTGAGGCGGTCGAGCTCGGCCACCGGGACCTTCTTCAGCTCGGCCGCGGGCTTGCCGGCGTACTTGTCGTGCAGCTCGGCGATGATTTCCAGGTAGGTTGTCAGCACCCGCAGCTTGGCGGTGGAGCCCAGTTCGAGCTTGCTGCCTTCGTTGATGTCGAAGGGCTGGTTGGTGCTGTCGGTCTGCACCCGCACCCGCGAGCCGTCGGCGGTGCGTTCGAACAGGGTGAAGCTGTAGCTCACCTGGTCGGTGGTCTTGGCGGTGAGCAGGCGTTCGCCGATCAGGCCGATCTGCGCGGCGAACTCCGGGTCGGCAAGGTTCTTCAGGTACTGGCTGACCTGCACCTGCAGGTCGGCCTGCAGGGTGCTGGTGGCCGACAGGTCGAGGCGGTCGAGGTCGTACAGCGGCCGGTTGAGCATGGCCGCCAGGCGATTGCGGGCCAGGCTGATGCCCTTGTTGGTGATGATCGGCACGATGGTCGGTTGGGCCACCCAATCGCGGTACACCGCCTTGCTGGCCAGGGCGGCGTCGGCCAGGGGGCGCTCGATGATGCCGTTGGCCGCCAGCACGCGGATGTGCGAGTCGGTGAGCTCGGCCAGTTCGATGCGGCCCTTGGACAGGTAGTGTGAAGGGCGGCGCTGGGCGATCATCAGCGACAGCACCTGGCGCAGGGCCAGGCCACGCTCGGCCATGCTCTTTTCGTCGCTGGCGGTGGAGGTGAGGGCCTGGTTGACCTGGTCGAAGTCGGCGCCGTACCACACCCGCAGGCCTTCGGCCATGCCGTGCACCTCGCCGTGGCCGGGTACCGCCGACAGCGGCACGCTGTTGAGGTAGTCGCGCACGATGCGTTCGCGGGCCTCGGTGGTGTCCGGGCCGCCCTGGTAGGCGCGCACGCTGGCGGAAATCATCTGGCGGATCTTCTCGGCGCCCGAGACGGTCAGCCCGTCGGGTGAATGCCGGTACTTCTCCAGCTGGGTGGCCAGGGTGCTGCCGCCGGCCGACTGCCCGGGCAGGGCCAGGTACTTGGCCACCTGGCTGTAGGCGGCCTTGGCGAAGCGCGGCCAGTCCACCGCCGGGTTGTTCTGCGGGTCCTTCGGGTCGAGCAGGTCGCGGTTCTCGATGAACAGAAGGCTGTTGACCATCACCGGCGGGATCGCCGCGAAGTTCGGGTACAGGTGCTGCGGGTAGTTGTACTGGTAGAGCATGTCGCCGCGGCAGTCGGTGATCGACAGGCCGGCCTGGATCTTCTCCACGTAGGGCACGAACAGGCCGTGATCGACGTAGTTCATCAGCGCCGGGGAGAAGCGCACCTGCTGGTTGATCAGGTAGTCGCGCTTGAGCAGCCGTGGCAGGAACTCGCCCAGGGCGCTGTAGCCCAGGCGCCTGTCGAAGGGGCCCTCGCCCGGGTAGACGATGGCGTCGCTCGGGCCGGGCTCCAGGGCGTAGGTGAGGGTGCCGGCCAGGCGGCTGAACTCGCGCGATTGCAGGCGCGAGGTCTGGAACTCGTCGTAGGCTGCCAGGCCCACCGCGACCAGGCCGATCAACAGGATGAGCAGGATCAGGCGCCACCACAGGCGGCGCTGACGTGGGGTCTTGGGCAAGGGGGCTTCAGCCTGAGGTGCTTTGGGTGCTTCCGTTCCGGTTGGTTCCGATTGCCACAGTGCGCCCATAGTCTTGAGTCCGGCCAGGTGTTTTCGCGTTACTTGTCTGAAGCTTAGACGCTGGCCCAGTTTGGTGAAAAATTTGTAAGAAGCTTCGAGCAATCGCGTATGAACATGCGCCTTTGGTGCGACTTCCATTCTTCGGCAATGTTGTTAATGTAGCTGCCCCATTCCTGTGCATGGGCGGAGCGAGGCCAGAATGCCCCTCCGGTGAAGGGCTTTTTGCCGAGAATTCTCGCCAAATATCCCGCTGTATATAGTGAAAAGCCCTGCAAGTGGCTTCCTATACTGCTCGCCCCCTTCGACCCGCCGGCGCCCTGCGTCCGGTGGACAGGCCCGCCCACAAGGCGGCCTGGCGAGACGACGCCCCGCCTATCGGCGCGGCCGGTGCTGCACGAAGGTCAAATCCAATAACAAAATGAGGTTGTATTGCTATGCCAGTCGGCAACCATCCTGCCCCCGACGAGTCCGTCCAGGGCGGCCCGCTCAAGCGCGAGCTGGGCGAACGGCACATCCGTCTGATGGCCCTTGGCGCCTGTATCGGCGTCGGCCTGTTCCTGGGGTCGGCCAAGGCCATCGAAATGGCCGGCCCCGCCATCATGCTCTCCTACATCATCGGTGGCCTGGCCATCCTGGTGATCATGCGCGCCCTCGGCGAGATGGCCGTGCACAACCCGGTGGCAGGCTCCTTCAGCCGCTACGCGCAAGACTACCTCGGCCCCCTGGCGGGCTTTCTCACCGGCTGGAACTACTGGTTCCTGTGGCTGGTGACCTGTGTCGCCGAGATCACCGCGGTGGCCATCTACATGGGCATCTGGTTCCCCGACGTGCCGCGCTGGATCTGGGCGCTGATGGCCCTGGGCAGCATGGGCGCGATCAACCTGATCGCGGTCAAGGCGTTCGGCGAGTTCGAGTTCTGGTTCGCCCTGATCAAGATCGTCACCATCATCGCCATGGTGCTTGGCGGCATCGGCATCATCGCCTTTGGTTTCGGTAACGACGGCGTGGCCATGGGCATTTCCAACCTGTGGAGCAACGGCGGCTTCATGCCCAATGGCGTGACCGGCGTGCTGATGTCGCTGCAGATGGTGATGTTCGCCTACCTGGGCGTGGAAATGATCGGCCTGACCGCCGGCGAAGCGCGCAACCCGCAGAAGACCATCCCCCAGGCCATCGGTTCGGTGTTCTGGCGCATCCTGCTGTTCTACGTGGGCGCGCTGTTCGTGATCCTGTCGATCTACCCGTGGAACGAGATCGGCAGCCAGGGCAGCCCGTTCGTGATGACCTTCGAGCGCCTCGGCATCAAGACCGCCGCCGGCATCATCAACTTCGTGGTGATCACCGCCGCGCTGTCGTCGTGCAACGGCGGCATCTTCAGCACCGGGCGCATGCTCTACAGCCTGGCGCAGAACGGCCAGGCCCCGGCCACCTTCGCCCGCACTTCGAAGAACGGCGTGCCGCGCAACGCGCTGCTGCTGTCGATCGCCGCGCTGCTGCTGGGCGTGCTGGCCAACTACCTGGTGCCGGAGAAGGTGTTCGTCTGGGTGACCTCGATCGCCACCTTCGGCGCGATCTGGACCTGGGTGATGATCCTGCTGGCGCAGCTCAAGTTCCGCGCAGGGCTCACCACCGCCGAGCGCAACGCGCTGAAGTACCGCATGTGGCTGTGGCCGTTGAGCTCGTACCTGGCGCTGGCGTTCCTGGTGCTGGTGGTGGGGCTGATGGCGTACTTCCCGGATACCCGCGTGGCCCTGTACATCGGCCCGGCGTTCCTGGTGCTGCTGACGGCGCTGTACTACACCTTCCGCCTGGCGCCGAAAGAGGCCCAAGGCGTGGCGAGTACCGCCTCCTGATGAACAAAGCCCCGGCCAGTGCCGGGGCTTTGTTTTTGTATGGCCCTCATCGCGGGATTGGCGTGGGAGCGGGCTTGCCCCGCGATGAGGGTCGATCAGGCCGCCACCTCGCTATGCGGCTCGAAACTGTCGGCCCGGGCCAACTGCCACATCCGCGAATAGAACTGCCCATTGACCTCGCCAGTCAGCAACTCGCCCGGCTTGAGGAACACGTGCATCTGCGAGAACAGCTTGATCTCGGTGGCCGAGATCCGCCGCACCAGGTGCTTGGCCTCCAGTTGCGCCGGATGCTCCAGGCCCGCCGCGGCGAGCATCTCGGCCAGGGCGCGCAGGGTGTTGTGGTGGAAGTTCTGCACCCGCTGGGCCTTGTCCGGCACCACCAGCGCGCGCTGGCGCAGGGCGTCCTGGGTGGCCACGCCGGTCGGGCACTTGTTGGTGTGGCAGCTCTGCGACTGGATGCAGCCGATGGCGAACATGAAGCCGCGCGCCGAGTTGGCCCAGTCGGCGCCGATGGCCAGCACGCTGGCGATGTCGAAGGCGCTGACGATCTTGCCGCTGGCGCCGAGCTTGATCTTGTCACGCAGGTTCAGGCCGACCAGGGTGTTGTGCACGAACAGCAGGCCCTCGCGCAGCGGCACGCCGATATGGTCGGTGAACTCCACCGGGGCGGCGCCGGTGCCGCCTTCCTTGCCGTCGACGACGATGAAGTCGGGCAGGATGCCGGTTTCCAGCATGGCCTTGGCGATGCCCATGAATTCCCACGGGTGGCCCAGGCAGAACTTGAAGCCCACCGGCTTGCCGCCGGACAGTTCACGCAGCTGGGCGATGAACTGCATCATTTCGATCGGGGTCGAGAAGGCGCTATGGCGTGAGGGCGAGATGCAGTCCTCGCCCATCATGACGCCACGGGTCTCGGCGATTTCCCGGGTCACCTTGTGTTTGGGCAGGATGCCGCCATGGCCGGGCTTGGCGCCCTGGCTCATCTTGATCTCGATCATTCGCACCTGTGGGTTCTGCGCCTGGGCGGCGAAGCGCTCGGGGTCGAAGCGGCCGTCCGCGGTGCGGCAGCCGAAGTAGCCGCTGCCCAGCTCCCATACCAGGTCGCCGCCGTGTTCACGGTGGTAGGGGCTGATGCTGCCTTCGCCGGTGTCGTGGTGGAAGTTGCCCAGCTTGGCGCCCTGGTTGAGGGCCCGGATGGCGTTGGCGCTGAGCGAGCCGAAGCTCATGGCCGAGATGTTGAAGATCGATGCCGAGTACGGCTGGGTGCACTGCGGGCCGCCGACGCTGACGCGAAAGCTCGCCGGGTCGGCCAAAGGCGCCGGGCGCATGGAGTGGCCGATGAACTCGAAGCCCGACTCGTAGACATCGATCAAGGTGCCGAAGGGTTTGTCCGAGGCTTCGTTCTTGGCCCGGGCGTAGACCAGCGAGCGCTGGGCACGGGAGAAGGGCAGGGCGTCGCTGTCGGACTCCAGCAGGTACTGGCGGATCTCCGGGCGGATGCCCTCGACCAGGTAGCGGATGTTGCCCAGGATCGGGTAGTTGCGGCGGACCGCGTGGCGTTGCTGCAGCAGGTCGAACACGCCGATCAGGCTGAGCACCCCGGTGGTCAGGGTGAACGGCCACAACCAGTCGTGGGCGAGGAACGGCAGGCTGGCGAGGGTGAACAGCACGCAGGCGGCGAAGAAGGCGTAACGGCTGAGGAGTGACAGGCTCATACGGTGTCCTTGCGAATGGCTCGGTCAGGCTCAGGGGCCTGGGGCAAACCCCGACCATAGCCCGGTTGGGCGCTGGTATGCCAGCGCGGGGGCTGGGGGAAAAATGAAAATTGGGGTATCGAAAATCATTCGCGATGAGATATGTTATAAAGTAACCATAACTTACAGGAGATTGCCCCCATGAAAGCTGGTATCCACCCTGCCTATCGCCCCGTGCTGTTCCACGACACTGCCGCCGATGTGTTCTTCCTGATCGGCTCGACCGTCGAGACAGATCGCACCCAGGTGCACAGCGACGGCCAGACTTACCCCTATGTGGCGCTGGACGTGTCCAGTGCCTCGCATCCGGTGTACACCGGGCAGCAGCGCAAGACCACGGTCGAAGGGCGGGTGGCCGGGTTCAACAAGCGCTTCGCCGGTTTCCAGGCCAAGCGTTGATCGCGTAGTCAAAGGGACGGAGTGTCGCGCAACAGATGCTGTCGCCATTGCGCCTGTTCGGTGGCTGTCGAGTCGACAAGAAACTGGTAGTTGCCCGCCACCCGAGTGGCCACCGCGACACCCTCCCGGTACAGCACGCGGTTACCCGCCACCGCCGGTACCTTGGCCCCAGGCAACAAGGTGCCCACCAAGTTCAACGGATCGCAGCCGCTGACCACCACCAGCTCGCCTTGCTGTGAGCGCCTGCGTACCTGGCGCAACAGGCCCACGGCTTCAGGCAGGGCGAACTGCTCACCCGCCAGCCCGGCGATAAAGCGCCCGCCACGGATTTCGCCACGGGCCTCGAGGCGGTGGTAGCAGCGCAACAGGTCGCGCCATGGCGGCAGCACATCGCTCTCGCGCTCCAGCAGGCGCCAGCAAACGACGCCATAGCGGCGCAGCAGGCTGCGGGCCACATGTTCCAGGCGCAGGTTGGCGTCCACTGTAATGCTCGAACGGCGCAACAGCGCCCAGCGTCCGGCGTGGACCATGCTGCTCGACAGCGCAGGATGGCTGCGGCGGCTGTTGCGCGAAGTGCGCTTGGCCGCCGGGGTGATCAGGCTGCGCAGGCCGCTGAAACCATCGGCGCTGGCCAGGCCCGAACCGACCAGTTCCTGCAGGGCTGTCTCCAGCTCGCTGGGTAGCAGATGAGCTTCGTGGGCCAGCTCATCGAAGAACGAGGCGCCTTGTTCCTGCAACGTCTGCAACACCCGTCGTGCGCGTGCACCCAGTTGCTCGAGGTCGGGTGTGGGCGCCAGGCTGCGCCACAGCCCCAGGTGTTCGCGCGGCAGCAGCACCAATGGCGTGCTGGTCAGGGTACTGGCTGATTGTGTGGAGGCCAGCCGGCTCCAGGTCCACTGGCCGCTGCGACAGGCATCGTCCAGCCAGTGCGGGCTGTAGTCCTTGATCCGTGCCGGCAGCAGGTCGCTTTCCCAGGCGCCGGCGGCAGCGGGGAAGCCTTGCAGCTGGGCGAGTACTTCGCTCAGCGCCTGCGGCCCGCGCAGGCGGGTTTCGCCGCCCAGGTGCTGCCAGTCGAACAGAAAGCGCAGGAAGTCCTGCAGGCTGACCGGCTCGATTTCCTGGCGCAGGCGCTTGACCGTGTAGCGGTGGATGCGCGCCAGCAGGTGCCGCTCGCACCACTGCAGGCCAGTCTGGCCTGGGCTGAAGTGGCCACGCATCACATAGCCCTCGCCTTCCAGGCGGGCCAGGGCCTGTTCGGCATTACCTGCCACCTGTGCAAGCGGGTTGACGATCTCGGTCAGGGTCAATGGACCGAAGCCACTGAGCCGTGCGCGCAGCAACTCGACCAGGGCCGTGTCGAGGTCGGGCGGATCGGCGAAGCCCGGCAACACCGCAACGTCCGGGTGCGGGCGGGTGTCGGGATACAGGATCAGCATCGCCTGCAGGCGCTCGCGGGCGAACCACAGGCGTCGCTCCCCGGCATCCAGATGACAGGCGCGACCGGCCTTGGCCAGTTGCAGCAGCAGTTTCGGCCAGCCGGGATTGCCCTCTACTTCAGGTTGGGTAATGGCGCCCAGGCTCATCAGCGCCTCATGCATTTCGTCGGCGTTGTTCGCCTGCGGCCAGGCCTCGGCCTGCACCGCGGCGATGGCGTCGCCGTCCAGTGCCCCCAGGTCGTCGGCGCTGTGCATGTCGTTCCAGCGTCGGTTGAGCACGGCTTGGGTACGCCGCTCCTCAAGCGGCGCATCGTCGAGGAAGGTGTAGGGCCGGGCGTTGAGAATGGCCGAGGCCAGCGGCGAAGGGGCCGGCAGGTCGCGACTGAGCAGGCGTACCTCGCCGTTTTCCATGCGTCGCAGCAACGCCAGCCAGCCCTCGCTGTCCATGGCCTCGTGCAGGCAATCGTCGAGGGTCTGCTCGACCAGTGGATGATCGGGAATCTGCCGCTCGCCGACGATATTCTCCAGGCAGGCGATCTGGTCGGGGAACACGGCGGCCACCAGGTCCTCGCTCTTCATGCGCTGGATCTGCGGCGCCACCTTGCGTCCGCCCGCATAGCGCGGCAAGGCCAACGCCACTGCCGCGTTCCAGCGCCAGCGCACGCCGAACAGCGGCGCATCGAGCAGGGCCTGGACCAGGATCGGTTCGGCCGTGCGGCTGTGCAGGTAACGCCATACCTCGTCCAGCGCGAAGCTGTGGCTGGTGGACAGCGACAGCACGATGGCGTCCTCGCTGGCCGCCGCCTGCAGTTCGAAATTGAACGCACGGCAGAAGCGCTTTCGCAGGGCCAGGCCCCAGGCACGGTTGATCCGGCTGCCGTAGGGCGAGTGGATGATCAGCTGGGTGCCGCCGGACTCGTCGAAGAAACGTTCCATCACCAGCGTCTGCTGCGAGGGCAGGGCGCCCAGTACCTGCCAGGTGCGGCCCAGGTAATCGAGCAGTTGCTCGGCGCAGCCTTCATCCAGGGCGTAGTTCGCTTGCAGCCAGGTGCGCACCTGCAGGCCATCGCCGGTCTGCAATTGCTGGTCGATCCGCTGCTGCAGGCGGGCCACCGCGGCGGACAGCTCGTCACTGCGCCCCGGCGCCTCGCCCAGCCAGAACGGGATGGTCGGCGGCAGGCCGTGGGCGTCCTCGACCCGCACCCGACCCGGTTCGACCCGCAGGATGCGATAGGAGGCATTGCCCAGCTGGAAGATATCGCCGGCGATACTCTCCACTGCGAAGTCTTCGTTGACGCTGCCGATGTTCAGCGCCTGGGGTTCGAGCAGCACCGCGTAGTCAGCGGTCTCGGGGATGGTGCCGCCGCTGGTCAGGGAGGTCAGTTGGCTGCCGCGGCGCCCGCGCAGGGTGTGGTTCAGCGCATCACGGTGCAGGTAGGCGCTGCGAATACCCTGGCGGCCGTTGAAGCCTTCGGCGAGCATGCGCAGCAAGGCCTGGTAGTGGCTTTCGTCGAGTTGGCCATAGGGACTGGCGCGGCGCAGCAGGTCGAACAGCGCCCGCTCGTCCCAGGGCTGGTTGCTGACTTCGGCGACGATCTGCTGGGCCAGCACATCCAGTGGCGCCGCCGGGATATGCAGTTCGTCCAGCTCGCCCTGGCGCACGCAGTCGAGCAGGGCGACACACTCGATCAAATCGTCCCGCGAGGTAGGAAACAGGCGCCCCTTGGGCACGCCGTCGACCTGGTGGCCGGAACGCCCGACCCGTTGCAGGAAGGCGGCGATCGAGCCCGGCGAGGCGATCTGGCAGACCAGGTCGACCTCACCGACATCGATGCCCAGCTCCAGCGAGGCGGTGGCCACCAGCACCTGCAGTTCGCCGCCCTTGAGGCGCTGCTCGGCGGCCAGGCGATGCTCCTTGGCCAGGCTGCCGTGGTGCGCGGCCACGGCGTGGTTGCCCAGGCGCTCGCCGAGGTGGCGGGTCAGGCGCTCGGCCAGGCGCCGGGTGTTGACGAACACCAGGGTCGTGCGGTGCTCGCGGGCGAGGCTGGCGAGGCGGTCGTAGACCAGCTCCCAGATATCCGTGGCCATCACCGCGCCCAGTGGCACGGGCGGCACTTCCAGGGCCAGGTCGCGATGGCGGACATGGCCGATATCGACGATGGCGCAGGGGCGCTCCTGCCCGACCAGGAACCGCGCCACCCGCTCCACCGGGCGCTGGGTGGCGGACAGGCCGATGCGCCGCAGTGGCCGGCCTGCCAAGGCCTGCAGACGCTCAAGGGTCAGCGCCAGGTGGCAGCCGCGCTTGTTGCCGGCCAGCGCGTGGATTTCGTCGACGATCACCGTGTGCACGCTGGCCAACCCCGCGCGACCCGAGGCCGAGCCCATCAGCACGTAGAGCGATTCCGGCGTGGTCACCAGGATGTGCGGCGCCAGCTTGCGCATGGCCGCGCGCTCCTTCTGCGGGGTGTCGCCGGTGCGCACGGCGGTGGTGATGCGCGGGGCCTTCAAGCCAAGCTGTTCGATCTGGCTGCCGATTCCTTCGAGCGGCGCGTCGAGGTTCAGGCGGATGTCGTTGGACAGCGCCTTGAGCGGGGAGACGTAGACGACCTGGGTCTGCGCCGGCAGTTCGCCGTCGTGCGCCAGGCCCTGGCGGAACAGCTCGTCGAGCACAGCGAGGAAAGCGCTGAGGGTCTTGCCCGAGCCGGTCGGCGCGGCCAGCAGCATCGACTGGCCACCGTGGATCAACGGCCAGGCGCCGGCCTGGGCCTCGGTGACCGTGGCGAAACGCTGGCCGAACCAGGTGGCGACGGCGGGGTGGAACAGGCCGAGCACCGGGTGTTGGTGGGCAGGGAGGTTCATGGGTTGGTTATGGCGGGTCGCCAGCGGATTGGCAAGGGGCCGTTCGTCCGGGAGGCCTATCGCGGGGCAAGCCCGCTCCGTCGCGTACTTGGAAGGGCTCTCGTGGGAGCCGGCTTGCCCCGCGATAGGGCCTTGTCAGGTATCCTGCGCCCCTTTATCTGCTCGTGAGTCCACCATGGCCAACACCATCCGCATCGCCGCCGCCCTGCTCATCGACGCGCAAGGCCGCACCCTGCTGGTACGCAAGCGCGGTACCCAGGCGTTCATGCAGCCCGGCGGCAAGATCGATGCAGGCGAGTCGCCGGTCCAGGCGCTGGTACGCGAGCTGCACGAGGAGCTGGGCCTGCGCGTCGATCCGGTCCAGGCCATTCACCTGGGCCGTTTCAGCGCCACGGCCGCCAACGAACCGGGCTTCGAAGTGCAGGCCGAGTTGTTTCGCGTCCAATGTACCGAGGCGGTAAACCCGGCGGCGGAAATCGAAGAGGTGACCTGGCTGTCCGCAGAGCAGGCGACGGACCTGGACCTGGCCCCTCTGACCCGCGACCTGATCCTGCCGCTATGGCGCGAAGGCCTCAACGCACCGCGCTGACCCCGTCCAGGGTGGCGAACGAGGTGTCCTTGGCGGTCAGCAGGAAGTCGCGCATGTACGGCGCATCGAGCATGTCGGTGCGCACCGCGGCGTAGAGCGTGGCAAACAACCCTTTCTCGCCCAGGCGCTTGCCCTTCACATAGCCTCGCGAGCTGTATTCGTGCAGCGCCCAGTGCGGCATGCCGCACACGCCGCGGCCGCTGGCCACCAGCTGCATCATCATCACCGTCAGCTCGGAGGTGCGCACCGCGGCCGGCTCGATGTCGGCTGGCTCCAGGAAGCGGGTGAAGATGTCCAGGCGGTCGCGCTCCACCGGGTAGGTGATCAGCGTTTGGTCGAGCAGGTCCTGAGGCACGATAAATGGCTTGCCGGCCAGAGCATGCTGGTTGGCCACGGCCAGCATGGCCTCGTAGGTGAACAGCGGCACGTAGGTGATGCCGGCCAGGTCCACCGGGTCGGAGGTCACCACCAGGTCCAGGTCGCCACGGGCCAGGGCCGGCAGCGGGGCGAAGGCAAAGCCCGAGGCCAGGTCCAGCTCCACCTCCGGCCAGGCGTCGCGGAACTGGTCGATGGTCGGCATCAGCCACTGGAAGCAGCTGTGGCACTCGATTGCCATGTGCAGGCGTCCGGCGGTGCCGCCGGCCAGGCGGGCGATGTCGCGCTCGGCGCCGCGCAGCAGCGGCAGGGTGGCGTCGGCCAGTTGCAGCAGGCGCAGGCCGGCACTGGTGAAGCGGATGGGCTTGGTCTTGCGCACGAACAGCGGCAGGCCCAGGCGTTCCTCCAGCTCCTTGAACTGGTGCGACAGCGCCGACTGGGTCAGGTGCAGGCGCTCGGCGGCCTCCACCAGGCTGTCGGCTTCGCGTAGGGCATGAAGGGTTTTCAGGTGGCGGATTTCCAGCACGACGGCTCCGTGAGCATTCTTTGAGCTAAAACGAGGTTTCGTTGAGTTTCCCTCATGTTGCCCTGCGCTGTCGACAACAGGATGCACACGACCGCTCGGCAAGGTTCACGAAACTGTCACGGTTTTGTGGCAGCGCGCCCGAACGGATTTCATCAGACTCGCGCTCTACTGGGGATCTGCATTCTGGTGTTTCTTTCATGCGGGCTTTACTACTTTTCTTCTTGCTGCTGGTCAGCGTGCCGGCGAGTTTCGCCGAGGGCCGCTGCGACGTCCATGTACCGGTGCAACGGGCCGAGCTGGGTGAACTGAGCCTGGTCTACCAGAGCGTCGGCGCGCCCCGCGATCCGGCGCTGTTGCTGGTCATGGGCCTGGGCGGGCAGCTTATCCACTGGCCGGACGACGTGGTCGAGGCGCTGTGCCGACAAGGCTTTCGGGTGATCCGCTACGACAACCGCGATGTCGGCCTGTCGCGCTGGAACCAGCTGCCGACCTCGGCCAACCTGACCGTCGAACTGCTGCGCTACAAGCTGGGTCTGCCGGTGTCGGCGCCCTACACCCTCACCGATATGGCCGGTGACGGCCTGGGCCTGATGGATGCCCTGGGGATCCGCCAGTTCCATGTGCTGGGGGTGAGCATGGGTGGCATGATTGCCCAGCATCTGGCGGCCATGGCCCCGGAGCGGGTGAGCAGCCTGACCCTGGTGATGTCCAGTTCAGGAGCCGCCGGCCTGCCGGCGCCGGATCCGGCGCTGGTGCAGTTGCTGGCGCGGCGCAGCGCGCCGAGTCGCGAAGTGGCCATCGAACAGCAAGCCGACCTGCTGGCGGCGCTGGGCAGCCCCGAGGTGCGGGACGACCGGACTGCGCTGCTCGAACAAGCCGCCGTGGCTTATGACCGGGCGTTCAATCCGGAAGGGGTCAAGCGCCAGATCATGGCGATCCTTGCCGAACCCAGTCGGGTCGAGTTGCTCAACCAGTTGCGGGTGCCGACGCTGGTGGTGCATGGCACCGCCGATCCGTTGCTGCCGGTGATGCATGGGGTGCATCTGGCGGCGCATATCCAGGGTAGCCAGTTGCGGCTGATTCCGGGGCTGGCGCATCGTTTCCAGGAGCCGTTCAAGGCGCCGTTGTTGGGGGCGGTCCTACCTTATCTGCAGGCGCATCGGCAGGACGTCACGCATATCGCTCGGCTCTAGAGCCCATCGCGGGGCAAGCCCGCTCCCACGATAGCCCTACACATCATTCGTGGGAGCGGGCTTGCCCCGCTATTCGTTCAATGCATCCGCACCCAAACACTCACCAGCACCGTCGCCGCCGCCAGCCAGGCCAGCGTGGCCAGGGCTAGCGACGCCTCCAGACGCAGGCGCTCGACCAGCACATACAGCGTCGCCAGATAGATGAAATACGGAATGATCGACCACATCCCGAACAGGATGGTGGTCTTCAGGTCTTCCAGCGATCGCCCCTTGCCGACGATGTAGTGGGCGATCAGGGCAAAGGTGGGAAACAGCGGCACCAGGCCGGCAATGTAGTAGTTGCGGGTCTTCGACAGGATTGCCAGGAGCACCACCACGCCGGCGCCCAGGGCCGCTTTGAATACCAGGTCCACGTTGAACTTCCAGGGTCAGGTTGCCGATCAGCCGAGGCCGTACTTCTTCACTTTGTCGAACAGCGTGGTCTTGGCCATGCCCAGCTCCTGGCTGGCCTGGCTCAGGTTGCCGCCGGTGCGCTGCAGGGCGTCGCTGAGCAGGTTGCGTTCGAACGCTTCGACCGCCTCGGCAAAGCCCAGGCCCTGGCTGGCGCTACCACTGGGACCCTTCTTGAACGCGGGCAGGCCAAGGGCATGGCGCTCGGCGACGTTGCGCAGCTCGCGCACGTTGCCCGGCCAGTCGTGGGCCATCAGCCGCGAAAGGGTCTGGCTGTCGAGCTGTGGCGCCTCGCGGTCGAAGCGCAGGGCCGATTGCTGCAGGAAGTGCTCGAACAGTTGCAGGATGTCTTCACGGCGCTCGCGCAGCGGTGGCAGCTCCAGGGTGACCACGTTGAGCCGGTAGTACAGGTCGCTGCGGAACTGGCCGCTCTGACCCAGGGTGGCGAGGTCGGACTTGGTCGCGGCGATCACCCGGCAGTCCACCGGGATGCTCTGGTTCGAGCCCAGGCGTTCCAGGGTGCGCTCCTGCAGCACGCGCAGCAGCTTGATCTGCAGGTTGATCGGCATGCTCTCGACCTCGTCGAGGAACAGCGTGCCGCCATTGGCATGTTCGATCTTGCCGATTCGGCGCTTGCCGGCGCCGGTGAAGGCGTTGGCCTCGTGGCCGAAGATCTCGCTTTCGAACAGGTTCTCCGGCAGGCCGCCGCAGTTCAGCGCCACGAACGGCTGGCCCTGGCGCCGGCTGAAGTCGTGCAGGCAACGGGCGACCAGCTCCTTGCCGGTGCCGGTCTCGCCTTCGATCAGCACGTTGGCCGAGGTGTCGGCGACGTTGGCGATCAGTTCGCGCAGTTGCTCCATGGCCGGCGAGCGGCCAATGATCCGCCCTTCAAGGCTGCTCTGCTCGGCCAGCTGGCGGCGCAGGGCGAATACCTCGCGGGACAGGCCGCGCTGCTCCAGCGCCCGGCGCACCACCTCGACCAGACGCTCCGGCGAGAAGGGTTTTTCCATGAAATCATAGGCGCCGTTGCGCATGGCGCCGACCGCCATGTCGATGTCGCCGTGGCCGGTGATCAGCACCACCGGCAGGCTGCGGTCGCGGGCCTTGAGGCGGTTGAGCAGTTCCAGGCCATCGATGCCCGGCAGGCGGATATCGCTGACGACGATACCGGCAAAGTCGTCGCCGATGCGCTCCAGGGCCTGTTCGGCGCTGCCGACGCCTTCGCAGGCGATGTCTTCTAGGGCCAGCGCCTGCTGGCAGCCGAGCAGCACGTGCGGGTCGTCTTCGACGATCAGGACGGTGAGAGGTGCTTGTTTCATAGAGGCTCAGCCAATTCGCTAGGGGGCGTGACCAGGGGCAGGGCAAGCACGAACGCGGTGCCGCCACCGGCGGGATGTTCGACGCTCAGTGTACCCTTGGCGGCGGTGGCCAGGCTCGCCGACAGGGTCAGGCCCAGGCCCAGGCCATGCTCGCCCGGTTTGGTGGTGAAGAAAGGTTCGAACAGGTGCTTGCGCGCCTCGGCATCGATGCCGTGGCCATTGTCGAGCACCCGCAGGCGGTACTTGTCGCCCTGCGCCTCGCCTTCCAGCCACAGTTGCGGCAGGGGTTGGGTGGCCATGGCGTCGAGGGCGTTGCCGATCAGGTTGACCAGGATCTGTTCCAGCCGGGTCTGGTCGATGGCCAGCAGCTGGTCGTCGAACTGCCGGTGCAGTTGCAGGTGGCAGGCGCTGATGCGGTTGGCCAGCACTTGCAAGGTGGCCTCCACGGCCTTTTCCAGCGAGGCCTGGCCGCTGTCGTCGCCACGTCGGGCGAACGAGCGCAGGCTGGCGGTGATGCGGCCCATGCGGTCGATCAGGTCGTTCATGGTGCGCAGGTTGGCGCTGGCGGTTTCCAGCGCGCCGCGTTCGAGAAAGCGCACGGTGTTGCCGGACAGGGTGCGCAGGGCCGCCAGCGGCTGGTTCAGCTCGTGGGCGATGCTGGTGGACATCTGCCCGATGGCCGCCAGCTTGCCGGCCTGAACCAGTTCGTCCTGGGCGTGGCGCAGGGTCTGCTCGGCGTGTCGACGTTCGCGGATCTGGCCCTTGAGCCGCTCGTTGCTGGCGCGCAGGTCGACGGTGCGCTCGGTGATCTTGCGCTCTAGCTGGCTGTTAGCTTCTTCCAGCGCCTCGCGGGCGGCCAGGCGGGTGGCGATCACCTTGCGCCGCTCGTTCCAGGCGATGGCCAGGATCGCCAGCAGGGCGAAGGCCACGCCCACCAGGATGCCCTGCATCATCGATTCGCGGCGCAGGTCCTGCAGCGGGGTGAGCAGGGTGAAATGCCAGGGGGTGTCGACCAGGCGGCGGGTCTGGGCCAGGTAGGACACCTCACGTTGCTTGCCCTGGTCGGTCTCGCTGTTGGCCGGGAAGGTGAGCTTCTCCACGCCGTCGGCCAGGGTTTCGCGGGCCAGTGGTTGCAGTTCGTTGAGCGGCCACCAGTAGTACTGCAGGCTGCGCGCGAGGCGTTCCTTGATCTGCGGCGTCAACGGGCGTACCGATTTAAGGCGCCGGGCCGGGTCGCTGGAGAGGATGATGATGCCGTTCTCATCACTGACGAAGGCCTCCAGGCGGGCGCGCTGCCAGCGTTCCTCGAGGGTGTCCAGGCGCACCTTGATCACCGCCACGCCGATGATCTTGCCGTGTTCCTCCAGCCCGTGGGCCAGGTAGTAGCCGGCCTCGCCGGTGGTGCTGCCGATGCCGTAGAAGCGCCCCGGCTCGCCGCGCACGGCGACCTGGAAGTAGGCGCGAAACGCCAGGTCCTCGCCGAGGAAGGAGTCGGCGTCGCGCCAGTTGCTGGTGGCTTGGACCCGGCCATTGGTGTCGAGGACAAAGATGGCCCGGCTACGGCTGCGCCGGTTCAGGCCTTCGAGGTATTCGTTGACGGTCTGGCGGTCACCGGCCTCGGGGTCGGTGAGCAGGCGCGAGACACTGTCTTCCAGCTCCAGCAGGCTGGGCAGGTAGGTGTACTTGCTGATTTCGCTTTCGACGGTGCGAGCGTGCAGCTCGAGCTGGCGTTCGCCGTTCTCGCTGAGGGTGCGGATGCCGTTGCTCTCGCTGATCAGGAAGGCGGCGAAGCCCAGCCCGACCATCAGCAGGATGACCAGGGGCGGGACGAGCAGTTGGCGGATCAGACGGGATTTCACGGCGGGCTGGGCAGGGCGAAGGAGCGAAGGATCGCATTTCATCACAGTGGCCTTGTCACGACCAGCATCCGCTGCCCGGCAGATGGCCGGGCAGCGTCACTGTAGCCGACTCAGTGTTGCAGGATCTTGCTCAGGAAGTGCTGGGTGCGCTCGTGGCGGGCGTTCGGGTTGCCGAAGAAGTCTTCCTTCTGGCAGTCCTCGATGATGTTGCCCTTGTCCATGAAGATCACCCGATTGGCGACCTTGCGCGCAAAGCCCATCTCGTGGGTCACGCACATCATGGTCATGCCTTCGTGGGCCAGCTCGACCATCACGTCCAGCACTTCGTTGACCATTTCCGGGTCCAGGGCCGAGGTCGGTTCGTCGAACAGCATGACGATCGGGTCCATCGACAGGGCGCGGGCGATCGCCACGCGCTGCTGCTGGCCGCCGGACAGCTGGCCGGGGTGCTTCTTGGCATGGGCGCCGAGGCCCACGCGGTCGAGCAGGGCCAGGCCCTTCTTGGTGGCTTCCGCCTCGCTGCGGCCGAGCACCTTGCGCTGGGCGATGGTCAGGTTCTCGGTGATCGACAGGTGCGGGAACAGCTCGAAGTGCTGGAACACCATGCCGACCCGCGAGCGCAGCTTGGGCAGGTTGGTCTTCGGGTCGGCGATGGAGGTGCCGTCGACCACGATGTCGCCTTTCTGGAACGGTTCCAGCGCGTTGACGCACTTGATCAGGGTGGACTTGCCCGAGCCTGAAGGGCCGCACACGACCACCACTTCACCCTTCTTGACCTCGGTGCTGCAGTCGGTCAGCACCTGGAAGTCCCCGTACCACTTGTTGACGTTCTTGATGGAAATCATACGGTGATCCTTTTTTGCAGGCGCTTGACCAGCCAGGAAGCGGAGAAGCTGATGAGGAAGTAGACGACACCGGCGAAGATCAGGAACTCATGGGAGCGCCCGATGATGTCGCCGTTGGAGCGGGCCGAGTTGAGGAAATCGATCAGGCCGACGGTGTAGACCAGCGAGGTGTCCTGGAACAGGATGATGCTCTGTTGCAGCAGCAGCGGGGTCATCTTGCGAAACGCCTGGGGCAGGATGATCAGGCGCATGCACTGGCCGTAGCTCATGCCCAGCGCCTGCGCGGCGCCCATCTGGCCTTTGGAGATCGATTGCACGCCGGCACGGACGATTTCGCAGAAGTAGGCCGCCTCGAACATCATGAAGGCCACGACGCAGGAGGTGAACGCGCCCACCGGGGTGTCTTCGCCGGTGATCCAGCGCAGCACGAACGGCACCGCCAGGTAGAACCAGGTGATCACCAGCAGCAGTGGGATTGAGCGGAAGTAGTTGACGTAGGTGCCGGCGATATTGGCCAGCAGCTTGTTCGACGACAGGCGCATCAGGGCGAGGATGGTACCCAGGGCAATGCCGCCGACCACGCCCATGACCATCAGTTGCAGGGTCAGGACCATGCCGTCCCAGAGGGCAGGCAGGGCCGGGATGATTTCACTGAAATCCATGTCCATTTACTTGCCCCCCACGGAAATCAGGCCCGGTACCGCGACTTTCTTCTCGACCATGCGCATGAGCAGCATCAGGCCCATGTTGAGGGTGAAGTAGATCAGGGTGGCCAGGGTGAATGCTTCGAACAGGTTCGCGGAGAACTCGGCGGTCTGCTTGGTCTGCGCCAGCAGCTCCATCAGGCCGATCAGCGAGGCCACCGAGGAGTTCTTGAACACGTTCAAAAATTCCGAGGTGAGCGGCGGAATGATGATCCGGTAGGCCTGCGGCAGCAGCACGTTCATGTAGATCTGCGGCAGGCTGAAGCCCATCGCGCGCCCGGCCGACTCCTGGCCGCGGGGCAGCGCCTGGATACCGGTGCGCACCTGCTCGCAGACACGTGCGGCGGTGAACAGGCCGAGGCAGATGACCACGCTGATCAGCGCCGAGGTGGTCGGGTTGAGGTCCTGCTTGAACCATTCCTGCAGGCCTTCGGGCAGCAGGTCCGGCACCAGGAAGTACCAGATGAACAGCTGCACCAGCAGCGGCACGTTGCGGAACAGCTCGACGTAGGCGGTGGCAATCCCTGACACCAGACGATTGGGTACGGTACGCATCACGCCGAGCAGCGAGCCCAGCAGCAAGGCGATGATCCAGGCGGAGATGGCGATGGCGATGGTCCAGCCCAGGCCGGTGACGTACCAGTCCAGATAGGTTTCGCTGCCCACGCCGGTGGACTTGAAGAACACGCCCCAGTCCCAGTTGTAATTCATCGGGATTTCCCCTCAGACGGTTGTTTCACGGGCACCTCGATACATCCGGGGGCGTTCGACGCCCTCGGATGTAAAGGTTAGACACTAACTAAGTGGCCTGTTGGATGGATTCGCGCGGATGCGCTTCAGGCCACTATTTGCCGGAGGTCAGGACTTCTTCTCGTCCGCCGCCTTGTCGGTCGGCTCGGCGATCAGCTTCTTCAGCTCGTCGCTCATCGGGAACTGCAGGTTCAGGCCCTTTGGTGGAATCGGCTGCTGGAACCACTTGTCGTAGCTCTTGTTGACGTCACCCGACTTGAAGTAGGCGACGATGGCCTCGTCGACCGCTTTCTTGAAGGCCGGGTCGTCCTTGCGCACCATGCAACCGTAGATTTCGTACGACTGCGGCGTGCCGGTGATGACCCAGTCGGAAGGCTTCTTGGCCTTGGCCATTTCACCGGCCAGCAGGGCGTCGTCCATCATGAAGGCCACGGCGCGGCCGCTTTCGAGCATGTTGAAGGCTTCACCGTGGTCCTTGGCGGAGATCACGTTCATCTTCATCTGCTTGTCGGCGTTCATCGCCTTGAGGATGCGCTCGGAGGTGGTGCCGGCGGTGGTCACCACGTTCTTGCCGGCCAGGTCGGCGAAGTCTTTATAGGAGGGCTGGCCATCCTTGACCTTGGTCAGCAGGCGGGTGCCGACTTCGAAGATGCCCACCGAGAAGCCGACCTGCTGCTGGCGCTCGACGTTGTTGGTGGTGGAGCCGCACTCAAGGTCCACGGTGCCGTTCTGCACCAGCGGGATGCGGGTCTGCGAGGTGACCAGGTTGTACTTGACCTTGATGTCGGTGCCCAGTTGCTTCTTCAGGGCTTCGACGACGGCCAGCTGGATGTCATGGGAGTAGCCCACTGGTTCCGGTTTGCCGGCCAGGTAGGAGAACGGGATGGAGGAGTCACGATGGCCCAGGGTGATGGTGCCGGAGTCCTTGATCTTCTTCAGGGTGCCGGTCAGCTCTTCGGCCATGACAGGCGACGAAATGACTGCTGCCGCGATGGCGGCGCCCAGCAATTGACGAACGATGCGCATCAAATTTTCCTCGACGTGTTTGTTTTTTTTATGGAGCCGTTGGCGGACTCTTTCGTTCAACGAATACAGCATGAAGCGTGGTGCATTCGGCTTCCAAGTGTAGAGCATGAGTCGTGCCAAGCTCTGATGTCGATCATAACGCCGCGAAAATGCTGGGGATTAATGTTTTTTGATGCCTTTACGACAGTATGTGTCGTACGGATTTCCGAAAGGGGTCACATTGCGCATTCGGAAATCCGAACGAATGGCCGCGCGAAGGCGCATCAACCGAATGCAATGGGGCCGCGAAGCGGCCCCATGGATGATGATCGAACCCAGACTTTACCGGTTTGGTGTCAGGCCGCCTGCACGCGGTTGCCCTGGGTCTGCTGCAAGTAATCAGCCAGTGCCTGTTGCTCGACCGCGCTGGTGAACAGGCCCAGCTTGGTGCGGCGCCAGAGGATGTCGTCGGCGCTGCTGGCCCATTCTTCGGTGCACAGGTAGTCGACCTCGCGGGTGAACAGGCCACCCCCCACCGACTGGCCGAGGTCTTCAGGGCCGTTGACACCGTCAAGCAGGCGCCACACACGGCTGCCATAGGTCGTGGCCCAACGCTTGGCAATATCCAGTGGCAGCCAGGCATGACGAGCCACCAGCGCATCGACCAGGGCTGGCGCGGTAGTCATGCTTTCACCGCCGGGCAGTGGTGCGCCAGCAGTCCAGCTGTCGCGCATCTGGGTGAAGAACGGCTGCAGCTCGGCCATGGCCGATTCGGCCAGCTTGCGGTATGTGGTCAGCTTGCCGCCGAACACCGACAGCAATGGTGCCTCGCCTTGGGCTGCGGACAGCGCCAGGGTGTAGTCGCGGGTCACGGCCGACGGGTTGTCCGACTCGTCGTTGCACAGCGGACGCACGCCGGAATAGGTGTGCAGGATGTCGGCGCGGCTGAGCTGGTGGTTGAAATGCTCGTTGACCACCTTGAGCAGGTAGTCGGTTTCCTGCTCGGTGATCGCCACCTTGGCCGGGTCGCCGCTGTACTCGCGGTCGGTGGTGCCGATCAGGGTGAAGCGGTCCAGGTAAGGAATGCAGAAGACGATGCGCTGGTCTTCGTTCTGCAGGATGTACGCGTGCTCGCCTTCGTACAGGCGCGGCACGATCAGGTGGCTGCCCTGGATCAGGCGGATGCCGTACGGCGCGTCGAGCTTGAGGTCGTCCTTGATGAAGCTGGCGACCCAGGGGCCGGCCGCGTTCACCAGTGCCCGGGCGCGGATGCTCTGCAGGCTGCCATCGGCGTGCTGCAGTTCCACCTGCCACAGGCCATCGACGCGCTCGGCGCGCAGGCAGCGGGTGCGGGTATGGATGTGCGCGCCCTTTTCCCGGGCGGCCATGGCGTTGACTACCACCAGGCGCGCATCGTCCACCGCGCAGTCGGCGTATTCGAAGCCGCGGGTGATGGCCGGCTTGAGCGGGTAGCCCGGGCCGAAGCGCAGGCCGCGCGAGGCGCCCAGGCGCTTGCGCTTGCCCAGGTGGTCATAGAGGAACAGGCCGGCGCGGATCATCCACGCAGGACGCAGGTGCGGGCGGTGCGGCAGCACGAAGCGCATGGGCTTGACGATGTGCGGCGCCTTGGCCAGCAGGACTTCACGCTCGGCCAGTGCTTCGCGCACCAGGCGGAACTCGTAGTGCTCCAGGTAGCGCAGCCCGCCGTGGATCAGCTTGCTGCTGGCCGAGGAGGTGTGCTGGGCCAGGTCGTCCTTTTCGCAAAGGAACACCTTCAGGCCGCGCCCGGCGGCATCGGCAGCGATACCGACGCCATTGATGCCGCCGCCGATCACGGCGAGGTCGTAGCAGTCCTGGAGCGGTGGCTGGGACGAAACGGGCTGGGACACGGGCAAGGCCTCCTGGGGCTGTTCACATCGAATATGAACATTGATGTTCGTTTTCGAAAATACTAGCGCAATGAACAGGCGGCTGCCAGTCAGTCTTTATAGAAAAAACTGATCGTATGACAGGGAAATGAACATTTGTGAAAAAGGTGGGGTGAACGGTTGAAGATTTTCAGGGGGTCGAGATCGAGCGCCGCTCGGGCGGCGCTCGATCTCATGGGCGACACAAGGGGGGAGCCATGCGCCCCACGCCCTCTGCCTCAAACCACCTCAAGACGAATCTTGTACTGGTTGAGCAACTGAGTCAGGGCAGGAGAGGGGGCCTGGTCGGTCACCAGGCAGTCGATCAGGCTGATCGACCCGAGGCGGACCATGGCGTTGCGGCCGAACTTGCTCGAGTCCGCCGCCAGCAGCACCTGGCGGGCGTTGGTGATGATCGCCTGGGATACCCGTACTTCCTGGTAGTCGAAGTCCAGCAGGCTGCCGTCCTCGTCGATACCGCTGATGCCGACCACGGCGAAATCGACCTTGAACTGGTTGATGAAGTCGACGCTCGCCTGGCCGACCACGCCGCCGTCGCGACGAACCGTGCCGCCGGCCACCAGCACCTCGAAGTCGTCCTTGGCCGCTAGGATCGCCGCCACGTGCAGGTTGTTGGTGATGACCTTCAGGTGGTTGTGGTTGAGCAAGGCGCGGGCGATGGATTCGGTGGTGGTGCCGATGTTGATGAACAGCGAGGCATGGTCGGGAATCTGCCGGGCCACGGCTTCGGCGATGCGCTGCTTCTCGTCGCGCATCTGGTCGGCGCGCATGGCATAGGCGGTGTTTTCGATGCTCGAGTCGTAGGCCGCGCCACCGTGATAACGGCGCAGCAGGTTGACCTCGGCGAGCTGGTTGATATCGCGGCGGATGGTCTGCGGGGTGACGACGAACAGCTGCGCCATCTCCTCGATGCTGACGTAGCCGCGTTCGCGGACCAGCTCGAGGATTTGTTGTTGGCGTGGGGGCAGATTCATGGGCGGTCCTTTGGGGCAGCCGGACAAATTCTGCAATGATGCCGTAGGAAGGGGATGACGACCAGTAGGCCTTTGGTCAACTGGGGCTGCGCAGCAGCCCCTGCCTTCCTGAATCAGGCGTCGTGATCTTCCCAGTCGCGAGTGCGATCGACAGCCTTGCGCCAGCCCTTGTACAGCTTCTCTTTCGCCGCTTCATCCAGCTGCGGGCTGAACTCGCGCTCGATGATCGCCTTGTCGCGCAGCTCGTCCAGGCCGCTCCAGAAACCGCAGGCAAGGCCCGCCAGGTAGGCTGCGCCCAGCGCCGTGGTCTCGCGCATTTTCGGGCGCTCGACGCAGGTGCCGAGAATGTCGGCCTGGAACTGCATGAGGAAGTTGTTGGCCACCGCGCCACCGTCCACGCGCAGTTCGCTCAGGCGCTGGCCGCAATCCTGCTGCATGGCGTCGAGCACGTCGCGGGTCTGGTAGGCGATCGATTCCAGGGCGGCGCGGATGATGTGGTCGACCTTGACGCCACGGGTCAGGCCGAACAGCGCGCCGCGGGCGTACGGGTCCCAGTAGGGTGCGCCCAGGCCGGTGAAGGCCGGTACCAGGTAGACGCCGTTGCTGTCCTTGACCTTGCTGGCGAAGTATTCGGTGTCGTAGGCGTCGTTGACGATCTTCAGTTCGTCGCGCAGCCACTGCACGGTGGAGCCGCCGTTGAACACCGCGCCTTCGAGGGCGTAGGCCACCTCGCCGCGTGGGCCGCAGGCGATGGTGGTGAGCAGGCCGTGGGACGACTGGACCGCCTTGTCGCCGGTGTTCATCAGCAGGAAGCAGCCGGTGCCGTAGGTGTTCTTGGCCTGGCCCGGTTCCACGCACATCTGGCCGAACAGCGCCGACTGCTGGTCGCCCGCGATACCGGCGATGTCGATGCCGCTCTTGGTCTTGCCATAGACTTCGGAGGATGGGCGTACCTCAGGCAGCATCTGGCGTGGAATGCCGAGGATATCGAGCAGTTTCTCGTCCCACTGCAGCGTATGGATGTTGAACATCAGCGTACGCGAGGCGTTGGTGTAGTCGGTGACATGCACCTTGCCGCCGGAGAATTTCCAGATCAGCCAGGTGTCGATGGTGCCGAACAGCAGCTCGCCACGTTCGGCGCGTTCGCGGGCGCCTTCGACATTGTCGAGGATCCACTTGAGCTTGGTGCCGGAGAAGTACGGGTCGGTGACCAGGCCGGTGGCCTCGCGGATGTACTGCTCGTGGCCATCGCGCTTGAGCTGGGCGCAGATGTCGGTGCTGCGGCGGCACTGCCAGACGATGGCATTGTACACCGGGCGCCCGGTTTCCTTGTCCCAGACGACGGTGGTCTCGCGCTGGTTGGTAATGCCGATGGCGGCGACCTGGGCGTGGCTGATGCCGGCCTGGGCCAGGGCCTCGACCATGGTCGCGCTCTGGGTGGCGAAGATTTCCATCGGGTCATGCTCGACCCAGCCCGCTTGTGGGTAGTGCTGGGCGAATTCACGCTGCGAGGTGCCCACCACATTGGCGTCGCGATCGAAGATGATGGCGCGCGAACTGGTGGTGCCCTGGTCCAGGGCGATGATGTAGTTCTTGTCCAGGGTATCGGTCATGTCGGTGGCCTTGCACGAATATGGGAGTAGGTCAGGGCGTGGCGGGCGCCGGCCTTGCGGTCCGGGCCCGGCGCGGGCATCAGGAAACCTGGGTATCGCCCTGAGGATTATCGTCTGTCTGTTGGGTCGCGGCCTGGCTGGTCGGCAAGTTGCGAGCGATCAGCCCGCGGTACAGGGCCGCGCCCAGGCTGGCACCGAGGATCGGCGCGAACACCGGCACCAGGAAATACGGAATATCGCGCCCGCCGGTGAAGGCGACTTCGCCCCAGCCGGCCAGGAAGGTCATCAGCTTAGGCCCGAAATCCCGCGCCGGGTTCATCGCGAAGCCGGTCAGCGGGCCCATGGCGCTGCCGATCACGGCGATCAGCAGACCGATCAGCAGGGGGGCGGTGGCGCCGCGTGGCAGACCGTTGTTGTCGTCGGTCAGGGCCATGATCACGGCCATCAGGATGGCGGTGATGATCACTTCGACCAGGAAGGCCTGGCCGGTGGACAGTGCCGGGTGCGGGTAGGTGGAAAACACCGATGCCAGCTCCAGGCTGGCCTGGCTGCCGCGCACCATGGCGTGGCTTTGTTCGAAATCGAAGAACAGGTTGCTGTACAGGAAGTACACCAGGGCGGCGCCGCAGAACGCGCCGCACACCTGGGCCAGCATGTAGAACGGCAGCTTGCGCTTGTCGAAGCCGGCGAACACCGCCAGGGCGATGCTGACCGCCGGGTTCAGGTGCGCGCCGGAGACACCGGCGGTCAGGTAGATCGCCATGCTCACGCCGACCCCCCAGATGATGCTGATCTCCCACAGGCCGAAGCTGGCGCCGGCGACCTTGAGCGCGGCGACACAACCGGTGCCGAAGAAGATGAGCAGGGCGGTGCCGAGAAACTCGGCCAGGCATTGGGCGGATAACGTGGGTTCGCGTAGAGCAGTTGTCATGTGTGACCTCGGTTCTTGTTGTTGTGAGGCGCTGGGCGCTCGACAGCAAAAAAGCCCGGAGTCGATCCCCATTGACGCCGGGCGGGTACAGGAAGTGCACCTTATAGGTGCACCTTGTATTCATAAACGAAAAAATATAGACAAGAAACGCTGATGTCAAAGGTCGAAAATGAACGCATGGCCATTATCTGACTGGCACGCCGGGTCGTGAATCCATCGCCGCTGCTCTAGCCTGGGACCTGCGCTGGCTGCACCGGTGGAATTGCCCTAAAGTACCGGGCGACTTGTGATCGACTGGAGCCGTTGATGACCCCCGCCCTGGACCTCTTGAAGAAGGCGCGCGCCGAGCACCGCGTGCACAGTTACGAACATGATCCGAAAACTGCCTCGTATGGCATGGAGGCGGCGGAAAAGCTGGGCCTTGACCCGCTGCGGGTGTTCAAGACCCTGCTCGCCAGCAGCGAAAAGGGCGAGTTGCTGGTGGCCGTGGTGCCGGTGGTCGGCACCCTCGATCTCAAGGCACTGGCCCACGCGGCGGGGGTGAAGAAGTGCGAAATGGCCGATCCGCAGGCCGCCCAGCGCGCCACGGGCTACCTGGTCGGAGGGATCAGCCCGCTGGGGCAGAAGAAGCGCCTGCGCACCTTTATCGATCAATCGGCGCAACAACATGAAACGATTCATGTGAGTGCTGGCCGTCGTGGTCTTGAAGTGGAACTGGCCGCCGCGGTGCTGGCCACCCATACCCAGGGACAGTTCGCCGAGATCGGTCGCGGCTGATCATCTGTACTGATAGAAATTCCACGACTCTGTCACTATCGGGTCCTGGCGGCATGCCGCATGCTCGGGGCCTTTCCCGCCAGATACAGGAGTCGTGGCATGCAGTTGCATTTTCATCAGGTGGACGCCTTCAGCGACTGTCCCTTCGCTGGCAACCCGGCCATGGTCTACCACCTGGAACAGTGGCTCGACGATGGCCTGATGCAGCAGGTGGCCGCCGAGCACAACCTTGCCGAAACCGCCTTCGTGGTGGCCGAGGGGGATGGCTATCGGATCCGCTGGTTCACCCCGAGCACCGAAGTCCCCCTGTGCGGCCACGCCACCCTGGCCAGCGCCCATGTCCTGTTCGACGTCTATGGTGAGCAGGCGCCGCGCCTGGACTTCCAGAGCCGTTCGGGCCTGCTCAGCGTCAGTCGTGAGAATGGCCGCCTGTGGTTGGACTTCCCGCGCATCGACCCGCAGCCGTTGACCGAGCCAGTGGCGGTGGCCGAAGCGCTGGGGTGCAAGGTGCGCGAGGTCTACCAGACCCGCGAGCTGTTCGTAGTGCTCGACTCGGAGCAGGCGGTGCGCGATTGCGCGCCGGACATGGCGGCACTGGCTCGCCTGCCGGGCTTGGGAGTGATCGTGACGGCTCCTGGCGAGCGGCATGATTTCGTGTCGCGCTATTTCGCTCCGGGGATCGGCATTCCGGAGGATCCGGTCACCGGCTCCACCCATTGCTCGCTGATTCCGTACTGGGCGGCGCGGCTGGGCAAGCACGAATTGCAGGCGTTCCAGTGTTCGGCCAGGGGTGGTGAACTGTTCTGTCGCCTGGAAGGGGAGCGGGTGAAGATCGGCGGAATGGCTCGGCGGGTGGCCAGCGGTACGCTGATGTTGTGAATCTGCATAGGCATGTGTCCCTGTAGGAGCGGGCTTGTCCCGCGATTGCGTCCGATCCGGCACAGTTGTAGCCAGATCTTGCGCAATCGCGGGACAAGCCCGCTCCTACAGAGTTATGTCAGGCCGCCTGCATCAATGCGCGGAACTCACGCGTCGCACGCCCTGCTCATGGCTGGCCAGCTGCGCGGCGACGCTGCCGGGCACCGCGAACAGTACCAGGTGGTCCGCCGCTACCGCGATACCGACGTCCTGGCCGACCTGATGGTCGTTGTGGCTGGGGAAGATCGCCTCGAGCTGGCTGCCGGTGGGCAGTTGCAGGCGATACAGCGTCGAGGCGCCGAGGAAGCTCTTGCCGATGATCCGCGCCCGCAACGAGCTGTCAGGGGCATGGATGATATCGTCCGGGCGCAGCAGCACGTCCACCGAACTGCCAGGAGCCATGGTGTAGGCGCGGTTGCCGCGCAGCTCGCCGAGTTCGGTGGTTACTGCCTCGTGGCTGCTCATCTGGCCGCGAATGAAGTAACCCTGGCCGATGAAGCTGGCGACAAACGGGGTCTGCGGTTCGTGGTAGAGGTTATAGGGCGTGTCCCACTGTTCCAGGCGACCCTCCTTGAACACGCCGACATGGTCGCTGACGGCAAAGGCTTCCTCCTGGTCGTGGGTGACCAGGATGGCGCTGGTGCCGCGGCTCTTGAGAATGTCGCGCACTTCATGGCTCAGGCGCCGACGCAGTTCCACATCGAGGTTGGAGAACGGCTCGTCGAGCAGCAGCAGCTGCGGCTCGGGCGCCAGTGCCCGGGCCAGGGCCACGCGCTGTTGCTGGCCGCCGGACAGCTCGTGCGGGTAGCGTCCGCCCAGGCCGCCGAGCTTGACCAGCTCGAGCATCTCGTCGACCACCGCCGCTTGGCGCGGGTGCTTGCCGATGCCGAAGGCGATGTTCTGCGCCACGGTGAGGTGGGGGAACAGGGCGTAGTCCTGGAACACCATGCCGATCCGGCGCTTTTCCGGGGCCAGGGTGAACCCGGCGCGGGAAATGACTTCCCCGGCCAGCTGGATCTCGCCGTCGTGCACCGGCTCGAAGCCGGCGATGGCGCGCAGCGTGGTGGTCTTGCCGCAACCGGAGGACCCCAGCAGGCAACCGATGTCGCCTGCGTTCAGGTGCAGGTTGAGGTTCTGGACGATGCGCTGCTCGCCATAGCCGCAGGCGAGGTTGCGCAGGTTGAGCAGTAGCTGTTGACTCATGCGTGGTGGTAAGCCGGTTCTACAAGGAATTCCAGAAGGGCCTTCTGCGCATGCAAGCGGTTTTCAGCTTCGTCCCAGGCGACCGAACGGGGATCGTCGAGCAGGTCCTGGCTGATTTCCTCGCCCCGGTGGGCGGGCAGGCAATGCATGAACAGGGCATCGGGTGCCGCCAGGTCGAGCAGTTCGCGGGTGACCTGGTAAGGCGCGAAATGCGCCAGGCGCCGTGCAGTTTCCTCTTCCTGGCCCATGGAAGTCCAGACATCCGTGGTCACCAGGTGAGCGCCGCGCACGGCTTCCTTCGGATCACGGATGATCTGCACACGGTCACCGCCCAGCGCCAGGAAGCGTTGATCAGGCTCGTAGCCTTCAGGGCAGGTGATGCGCAGTTGGAAATCGAACTGCACGGCAGCTTCGATATAGGAGTTGCACATGTTGAAGCCGTCGCCGACCCAGGCCACGGTCTTGCCCTGGATCGCGCCGCGGTGCTCGAAGAAGGTCTGCATGTCGGCCAGCAACTGGCAAGGGTGCGACTCGTCGGAAAGGCCGTTGATGACCGGCACCTTCGAGTTGGCGGCGAACTCGGTCAGGGTGCTGTGGGCGTGGGTGCGGATCATCACCGCGTCGACCATGCTCGACAGCACGATGGCGCTGTCGGCGATCGGCTCGCCGCGGCCCAGCTGGGTGTCACGTGGCGACAGGAAGATGGCCTGGCCGCCGAGCTGGATCATGCCGGCCTCGAAGGACACCCGGGTGCGGGTCGAGGATTTCTCGAAGATCATGCCCAGCACGCGGTTCTTCAGTGGCTCGAACAGCACGCCTCGTTTGCGCAGGTCCTTCAGCTCGATGCCTCGACGGATCACGCCGAGCAATTCGTCAGCGGTGAAATCCATCAGGGAGAGAAAGTGCCTTGCGCTCATGATTGACTACCTTATCTGCAACGTTCTGCAGGTCGACCGTATGGGTTTTGTTGACAACGGGGGTGACCTGCGGCGTAAGCCGCACGGGGCGGACGGAATAGGGGAAGGCGCAATACTATAATTAAATGTCGCCTAAAACCAAGAGGGGAAACAGCGCCACTGTGTCAAAGGGCGTCGTAAGCCCTTGCCGGCTAGCTGTTTTTTATTTGCTACAGCGGTTGTACACGGCTCGGAGCGTATTTGGCAAACCCGTTGTCGCGAATCGCCCGCCTGATGTCGTCCGATTCACGACGCGAACCTCGCTGGCGAGCCCCGGTCGGCAGGCGCATAGTCGAATCTCGACAATAACAAGGCAGAGGCGGCCATGACCAAGACCCTGCATCACCGAGCCTGTCACCTGTGCGAGGCCATCTGCGGCCTGAACATCGAAGTCACCCACGAAGCCGAAGGCCCGGCGCGGATCAGCTCGATCAAGGGCGACCCGCAGGATCCGTTCAGCCGCGGTCATGTCTGCCCCAAGGCGGTCGCCCTGCAGGACATCCAGGAGGACCCCGACCGCCTGCGCCAGCCCCACCGGCGCATCGGTGACCAGTGGCAGCCGATCGGCTGGGACGAAGCCTTCGCCCTGGCCGCCGAGCGGCTGTGGGCGATCCAGCAGGCCCACGGGCGCAACGCGGTCGCCGTGTACCAGGGCAATCCCAGCGTGCACAACTATGGGCTGATGACCCACAGCAACTACTTCCTCGGTTTGCTCAAGACCCGTAATCGCTTCTCGGCGACTTCGGTGGACCAGTTGCCGCAGCACCTGACCAGCCACCTGATGTACGGCCATGGCCTGCTGCTGCCGATTCCGGACATCGACCAGACGCAGTTCATGTTGATCCTGGGCGGCAATCCCCTGGCCTCCAATGGCAGCATCATGACCGTCCCGGATGTGGAAAAGCGCCTCAAGGCGCTCAAGGCCAGGGACGGGCAACTGGTGGTGGTGGATCCGCGACGCAGCGAGACGGCGGCGCTGGCCGACCAGCACCTGTTCATTCGCCCCGGTGGCGACGCGGCGCTGCTGTGTGGCTTGCTGCATACACTGTTCAGCGAGAACCTGGCCCGGGGCTCGCATCTGCCGGTTGCGGGCCTGGAGCAGGTGCGTGAGGCCATCCTGCCGTTCGATGCGTCTGCCATGAGTGCGTTGTGCGGTATTCCGGCCGAGGCGATCCGCCAGCTGGCGCGGGATTTCGCCGCTGCCGACAAGGCGGTGTGCTATGGCCGGATGGGCGTATCGACCCAGGCCTTTGGTTCGCTGTGCCACTGGCTGGTGCAGTTGATCAACCTGGTCACCGGCAATCTTGATCGTGAAGGCGGCGCCCTGTGCACGGCGCCTGCGGTCGACCTGGTCGCCAGCACCTCCGGCGGGCATTTCGATCAGTGGCGCAGCCGCGTTTCGAGTCTGCCCGAGTATGGTGGCGAGCTGCCGGTCTCGGCCCTGGCCGAAGAGATCCTCGAGCCCGGTGAGGGGCAGGTGCGGGCGCTGGTGACCGTGGCAGGCAACCCGGTGCTGTCCACGCCCAACGGGCGGCGCCTGGACGACGCCCTGGCCGGCCTCGACTTCATGCTCAGCATCGACCTGTACATCAACGAGACCACGCGCCATGCCGACCTGATCCTGCCGTCGACCTCGGCCCTGGAGAATGATCATTACGATTCCACCTTCAACCTGCTGGCGGTGCGCAACGTCACCCGGTTCAACCGGGCGATCCTGCCCAAGCCTGAGGGCGCGCTGCACGATTGGGAGATCTTCGTGGGCCTGGCCAGGGCCTTCGCCGAGCGCGCGCAGGTCGAGCTCAAGGCCACCTTGCCGCCGGCACAGATGATCGACTTCGCCCTGCGCAAGGGGCCTTATGGCGACGGGACGCCCTGGAAGCTCTCGCTGGAGGCGCTAGACGCGTATCCCCATGGTCTCGACCTCGGGCCGCTATGTGCCAACCTGGCGACGCGCCTGCGCACGGCGAGCGGGCAGGTCGAGGCGGCGCCGGCGGTGCTGCTCGAAGACCTGCGGCGCCTCGCCCGTGTAGCCGCGCCTGCGGATGACCAGTTGCTGCTGATCGGCCGTCGACACGTGCGCAGCAACAACTCGTGGATGCACAACTACCATCGCCTGGTCAAAGGCAAGCCACGCCACCAGTTGCTGATGCACCCGGACGACCTGCACCGGCGCCAGTTGCAGGACGGCCAGATGGTGCGGGTGCGCTCGCGCACGGGGGTGATCGAGGTGACGGTGCAGGCCAGCGAGGAAATGATGCCAGGCGTGGTGAGCCTGCCCCATGGCTACGGCCATGGACGCCAGGGCGCGCGCTTGCAGGTAGCCGCCGCGCAGCCGGGGGCGAGTGCCAATGACCTGACCGACGAACACCTGCGCGATGGTGTTTCCGGCAATGCCGCCCTCAACGGCGTGCCGGTACAGGTCGAGGCCGCATGAAGCACGGCAAGGCCGAGCACGCTGCTCGGCTTTCCGATACAATGCGTCACCGTGCCGACGACCCTGTCGGAAAGTTCAGCCGAGGTGCTTCATGGATATCATCGATACAATCAAAGAGCAGATTGCCAACAACACCATTCTGCTTTACATGAAAGGTTCGCCGAATGCGCCGCAGTGTGGCTTCTCGGCCAAGGCTTCGCAGGCAGTGATGGGTTGCGGCGAGAAGTTCGCCTACGTCGACATCCTGCAGAACCCGGAAATCCGCGCCAACCTGCCCAAATACGCCAACTGGCCGACCTTCCCGCAACTGTGGGTGGCCGGTGAACTGGTCGGCGGCAGCGATATCATGCTGGAAATGTTCGAAAAGGGTGAGCTGCAGACCCTGATCAAGGAAGCGGCCGCCAAGGCCAAGGCTTCCGAGGCCTGATCCGGCGCTTGCCGCAGGTAGCAAAAAGCCCCGCCTAGGCGGGGCTTTTTCGTTGCTGGCGAAACTTATTCTTCGCCCATCTGCGACTGCAGGTAGTTCTCGATGGTGATCTTGTCGATCAGGCCCAGCTGGGTTTCCAGCCAATCGATGTGCTCTTCCTGGTCTTCGAGGATGTCTTCGAGCACATCGCGCGAGCCGAAGTCCCCGGCGGTTTCGCAGTGGGCGATGGCGGCCTTGAGGTCGGCATGGGCCTTTTTCTCAAGCTTCAGGTCGCAGTCGAGCATCTCCTTGGTGTGCTCGCCGATCATCAGCTTGCCCAGGTCCTGGACGTTGGGGATGCCTTCGAGGAAGAGGATGCGCTTGATCAGCTTGTCAGCGTCCTTCATCGCCTGGATGGACTCTTTGTACTCGAGCTTGCCGATCCTGTTCAGGCCCCAATCTTCATACATGCGCGCGTGCAGGAAGTACTGGTTGATTGCGACCAGCTCGTTTCCGAGGATCTTGTTGAGATGCTGGATGACGCTTACGTCGCCTTTCATGATGGGGTCCTGCCCTGTAGAAGTTGAGCCAATACAGAGAAGTTTGAGCCCGACCTATTCCTATGTCAAACCTAAGTTATTGAATAATAAGTGAAAATTAATCGGAATAAGAATGTTTGTGAACCGCGTTCGAGCGCTAACTTATTGAATTGCAGGCATAAAAAAACCGGACACTGGGTCCGGTTCTTCGAATTCGGGAACATTACGCCGCGTTGAATTCAACGGGGTAGGGCAGGGCGGCCTGCTGGCTCAGTTGCAGCTCGGTGAGGGTTTCGCGCACCACCTGCTTGGCGAGGCAGGCGCACTTGCCGCACTGGCTGGCCACATTGGTGGCGGCGCGCACTTCCTTGTAGCTGCAGCATCCTTCGTAGATCGCATCGCGGATCTGTCCATCGGTGACACCGACACAGAGACACACATACATAAAGGCTGACCGTCGCGGGTTGAGTCGATGCGTTGGAGAGTAATGGTAATGAGAATGCTTGTCAAAACACTTTGTGTAAGGTGCGTGCCAGAGCGACCGGCGGTCGAGATTCGGCCTGTCACGCAAAGCTGTGTATGATGGTCGGCCTTTGCTGGATCCGGGGGAACGCGTTCCGCCCGGGCAAGGTTTTTCACCCCTCATCAGGAGAGATCGAATGAGCGTACTCGTTGGCAAACAAGCCCCGGACTTCACCGTTCCAGCCGTGCTGGGCAACGGCGAGATCGTCGACAGCTTCAACCTGGCCTCGGCCATCAAGGGCAAGTACGGCCTGGTATTCTTCTACCCGCTGGACTTCACCTTCGTCTGCCCGTCCGAGCTGATCGCCCTGGACAACCGCATCCCTGACTTCCAGGCGCGCAACGTGGAAGTGATCGGCGTGTCGATCGACTCGCACTTCACCCACAACGCCTGGCGCAATACCCCGGTCAACAACGGCGGTATCGGCCAGGTCAAGTACACCCTGGCGGCCGACATGACCCACGAAATCTGCAAGGCCTACGACGTCGAGTCCGAGGGCGGCGTGGCCTTCCGTGGCGCCTTCCTGATCGACACCAACGGTGTCGTTCGTTCGCAGATCGTCAACGACCTGCCACTGGGCCGTAACATGGACGAGCTGCTGCGCCTGGTCGACGCCCTGCAATTCCACGAAGAGCACGGCGAAGTCTGCCCGGCCAACTGGAAGAAAGGCGACAAGGGCATGAACGCTTCGCCGGAAGGCGTTGCCGCCTACCTGAGCGAGAACGCTGGCAAGCTGTAATTGCCACGCGCTTAAAAAACCGGCCCTGGTGGCCGGTTTTTTTATACCCTGCGAGCATGTCGCGGGAGGCGGGCCTCAATCGTTGAAATCGCGCCAGCCGCCCATCTCTTTCCAGCGATTGACGATGCCGCAGAACAGCTCGGCGGTCTTCTCGGTGTCGTAGCGCGCCGAATGCGCCTCGCGACCGTCGAAGTCGATGTCCGCGCTCTGACAGGCCCGCGCCAGTACCGTCTGGCCGTAGGCGAGGCCGGCGAGGGTGGCGGTATCGAAGCTGGAGAACGGGTGGAACGGGTTGCGCTTGATGTCGTTGCGCGCCACCGCGGCATTGAGGAAACCGAGGTCGAAGCTGCTGTTGTGCCCGACCAGGATCGCCCGTTTGCAGCCATTGGCCTTCAGCGCCTTGCGCACGCCGCGGAAGATATCGGTCAGCGCGCTTTCCTCGCTCACCGCCATGCGCAGCGGGTGGTCCAGCTTGATACCGGTGAACTCCAGTGCTGCCGCCTCGATATTGGCCCCTTCGAACGGTTCGACCCGGTGGAAGTAGGTGTGCTCGGGGAACAGGAAACCCTTCTCGTCCATGCCGATGGTGACGGCGGCGATCTCCAGCAGTGCGTCGGTGGCGCTGTTGAAACCGCCGGTCTCGACATCCACCACCACCGGCAGGTAGCCGCGGAAACGCTCGGCCATCGGATGGCGCGAGCCGCTGCTGACCTGGCTGTCCTGGTCGTCTTCGTACAGATCTTCGCTCACGCGTTTTCCTCCAGCAGGCGCCAGCGCAACTTCTCACCGGCGCGCAGGGGGATCACGGTGTTGTCGCCGAATGGCAGGCTGTCCGGCGCGGTCCATTCCTCACGCACCAGGGTGATGGTGTCGGTGTTGCGCGCCAGGCCGTAGAAGTCCGGGCCGTGCTTGCTGGCGAAGCCCTCGAGCTTGTCCAGCGCGTTGCGCTGTTCGAACGCCTCGGCGTACATCTCGATGGCGGCGTAGGCGGTGTAGCAGCCGGCGCAGCCGCAGGCGGCTTCCTTGGCATGCTTGGCGTGGGGCGCCGAGTCGGTGCCGAGGAAGAACTTCGGGTTGCCGCTGGTGGCGGCATCCAGCAGCGCCACCTGGTGGGTGTTGCGCTTGAGGATAGGCAGGCAGTAGAAGTGCGGGCGGATACCGCCGACCAGCATGTGGTTGCGGTTGTACAGCAGGTGCTGGGCGGTGATGGTCGCACCGACGTTGGCCGGCGCTTCGCTGACGAACTGCGCGGCGTCGCTGGTGGTGATGTGTTCGAACACCACCTTCAGGGTCGGGAAGCGCTCGACCAGGCGGCGCATGTGCTCGTCGATGAAGCGTTTCTCGCGGTCGAACACGTCGATCTCGCTGCGCGTGACTTCACCGTGTACCAGCAAGGGCATGCCGGTTTCGGCCAGGGCCTCGATCGCCGGGAAGATATTGTCGATGCTGGTCACGCCCGAATCGGAGTTGGTGGTGGCGCCGGCCGGGTAGAGCTTGGCGGCGTACACGATCCCGCTGGCCTTGGCGGCACGCACATCGTCGGCGCTGGTGCGGTCGGTGAGATAGAGCACCATCAGTGGCTCGAAGCGGCTGCCGGCGGGGCGTGCGGCAAGGATGCGCTCGCGGTAGGCGGCGGCCTCGACGGCGTTGCGCACCGGTGGAACCAGGTTGGGCATGATGATGGCGCGGGCGAAGGTGCGCGCCACGTCACCGACGGTGTGGGGCAGGACGGCACCATCGCGCAGATGGATGTGCCAGTCGTCGGGGCGCAGGAGGGTCAGGCGATCGGACATTGGAGATTCCAGGCGGGTCGAACTCAGAAGCCAATGCTACCGGAAAACCCCTGTTCGAGCACGGCTATCAAGTTTTCTGACAGACTTCCGATACCTTTCAGGTAAGCCGTCAGAATCTGTGGAGCCGACCGTGCGCCAGCGTTACCTAGCCCTGTTCACCCTCGTTGCCAGCCTGCCGGCCGGTGCCATGACCTTCCAGACCCGCGTGGAGAACGTCGCCTGGAAAGTCGAGGGTGACCAGTTCGAATGTCGCCTGATCCAGCCGATCGACGGTTTCGGCAGCGGTGAGTTCGTGCGCCGTGCCGGCGAGCAGCCGACCTTCCAGTTGCGCTCGGACAGCAATGTCCTGGGTGCCGGCTCCGCTACCCTGCTGGCTGCCGCGGCGCCCTGGCAGCCCGGGCGCGGCGACATCAACCTCGGTGCGGTGCACATGACCCGCACGGGCGTGCTGTTCACCTCCAGCCAAGGTCAGGCCAGCCGCTTGATCAACGGCCTGCTCGACGGTCGCAGCACCGTGGTGCGCAACTACCGCGGCGAAGGTGGCCGGCCGATGGAAGTGCATGTGATGCCGGTCAGTTTCGCCAAGGCCTACAGCGACTATCAACTGTGCGCCGCCAAGCTGCTGCCGATGAACTACGACCAGATCCGCCAGACCCAGGTCGGCTTCCCCGGAGGCGGGATCGAGCTGGACAGCTCGGCGCGCGCCCGTCTGGATGTGCTGCTCGACTACCTGAAGGCCGATCCCACGGTCAACCACATCGAACTCAACGGCCACTCCGACAACAGCGGCAACCGTCTGACCAACCGCGACACTTCGCGCCGGCGGGCCTTGGCGGTGGCTGATTACCTCAAGGCCCATGGCGTGCCGGAAGAGCAGATCAGCGTACGCTTCCACGGCGAGCGCTATCCGCTGGCGAAGAACAACAGTGCCGCCAACCGCGCGCGCAACCGCCGGGTGAACATCCAGCTCGAGCGCGTGGCACCGGTCGAGAAGCCGGTGGAGAAACCGGCAGCGCAGGTGCCGCCGCCGGCCCCGGCACCCGCCGCCGCCACGCCTGCGCCAACGACGCCTGCAGCCGCTGCCACGCCGTCCACTCCCGCGAAATCCTGAATGCGACAGCGGGTCGCGCCCTCGACAGTTCCTGTCGCTTTGTCGTCACAAGCTGTCGCCCCATTGTAAATTTTTCGGCAACGCCGGTAGAATCATCCGCTTTCCGTACAACCCCGTGGAGTGATGGCATGGCGGACGTAAAAAAGGTCGTATTGGCGTATTCCGGCGGCCTTGATACTTCGGTGATTCTCAAGTGGCTGCAGGACACCTACAACTGTGAAGTGGTGACCTTCACCGCTGACCTCGGCCAGGGCGAGGAGGTCGAGCCGGCCCGCGCCAAGGCCCAGGCGATGGGCGTGAAAGAAATCTACATCGACGACCTGCGCGAAGAGTTCGTGCGTGATTTCGTCTTCCCGATGTTCCGCGCCAACACCGTCTACGAAGGCGAGTACCTGCTGGGTACTTCCATCGCCCGCCCGCTGATCGCCAAGCGCCTGATCGAGATCGCCAACGAAACCGGCGCCGACGCCATTTCCCACGGCGCCACCGGCAAGGGCAACGACCAGGTGCGCTTCGAGCTGGGCGCCTATGCGCTGAAGCCCGGCGTCAAGGTCATCGCCCCGTGGCGCGAGTGGGACCTGCTGTCCCGCGAGAAGCTGATGGACTACGCCGAGAAGCACGGCATCCCGATCGAGCGCCACGGCAAGAAGAAGTCGCCGTACTCGATGGACGCCAACCTGCTGCACATCTCCTACGAAGGCGGTGTCCTGGAAGATACCTGGACCGAGCACGAGGAAGACATGTGGAAATGGAGCGTCTCTCCGGAGAGCGCACCGGACCAGGCCACCTACATCGAGCTGACCTACCGCAACGGTGACATCGTTGCCATCGACGGCGTCGAGAAGACCCCGGCCACCGTGCTGGCCGACCTCAACCGCATTGGCGGCGCCAACGGCATCGGTCGCCTGGACATCGTCGAGAACCGCTATGTCGGCATGAAGTCGCGCGGTTGCTACGAGACCCCGGGCGGCACCATCATGCTCAAGGCTCACCGCGCCATCGAATCGATCACCCTGGACCGCGAAGTCGCTCACCTGAAGGATGAGCTGATGCCCAAGTACGCCAGCCTGATCTACACCGGCTACTGGTGGAGCCCGGAGCGTCTGATGCTGCAGCAGATGATCGACGCCTCCCAGGTCAACGTGAACGGTGTTGTGCGCCTGAAGCTGTACAAGGGCAACGTCACGGTCGTTGGCCGCAAGTCGGACGACTCGCTGTTCGATGCCAATATCGCGACCTTCGAGGAAGACGGCGGCGCCTACAACCAGGCCGATGCCGCAGGGTTCATCAAGCTCAACGCACTGCGCATGCGCATCGCGGCCAACAAGGGCCGTTCGTTGCTGTAAGCCTTTGGCGTATCCGAAAAACCCGGTCTCGGCCGGGTTTTTTCATGCCCGGGATTCAGGGGGGCGGCGGGGGCTCGCCTTCATGCATCGGCGACACCGAGAGGTGGATGCAGGTTCGTGTATCGAGGTTGTACAGGATCCAGCGCCGCTGTTGGCCGTGGGGACGCTCGATCATCCGCAGCACATGGTTTTCGATGAGCTTTCGACTGTCGCTACCGGAGATGGCGATGATCATCGCCCCTTTGTCCCGTGCGGCAGGTGGGTACGGCGGCCTGTCCACCCCCGGGGCGCGTCTGTCCGGGGCAAACAGCGACCCGTTGTTGAAGTTGAGCGTAAGGAAGAACAGCACGGTGAGGAAGAATGGAAACCCTACCAGGAACCAGGTGTAGACAATCTGGCTGTCGTCGCTGAGAAACGGCAGCGAGGCCAGGGCGGACGCCTCGATCACACCGGCAAAGACAGCGATAAGGGTCAACGGACTGATGGGGTCGCGATTCATGATGAGTGCCTGGCATGCTTTGCCCATCAGTAGCTCGTTTTCCCGATTGCAATAAGCGTGGATCATTTCCCTGCCGGGTGATGCCACAGGCTACGGCAGCGCTTCTTATCCACTCTGTACAGTCGAAATTTCCCGCATGAAGTGTCACCTGCCGGCACTTGGATCCAATTCTGCCGGCTGTTACTTTTTGGGGGCGACGAATTTGCATCTATTACATTTTGTTAATTAGCTGCTTGTAGGAAGAATCTCTATTAACAGTAGTCCACTTCTTTCGGTGAATTTGCCAGGGAAACCGCTGCATAAATAATCGTTATGCTCGGGTGTGGTGGTCTATCGAACTAAAAATAACGTATCAATGGGAATCGCATGAATAAAGTGCTGATCGTGGATGATCACCCGGTCATTCGCCTGGCCGTACGCATGCTGATGGAGCGGCATGGCTACGAGGTGGTGGCGGAGAGCGACAATGGTGTGGATGCCTTGCAACTGACGCGGGAGTATTTGCCGGACATTGTCATTCTGGATATCGGGATCCCCAAACTGGATGGGCTTGAAGTGATTGCCCGGATGACCCTGGCAAGTCCGGGGACCAAGGTGCTGGTGCTGACCTCTCAGGCGCCGGGGCACTTCTCGATGCGCTGCATGCAAGCGGGGGCGGCGGGTTATGTGTGCAAGCAGCAGGAGCTGACCGAACTGCTCAGCGCGATCAAGGCGGTGCTGTCCGGCTACAGCTACGTCCCCAACCAGGCGCTGCACAAGGGGCGCTCGGGCGTAAGCGGCGCCACGGAGATGGAGATGGTCGAGCGGCTTTCCGGGCGGGAGATGATGGTGTTGCAGCAGCTTGCCCGGGGCAAGAGCAACAAGGAGATCGCCGACAGCATGTTCCTCAGCAACAAGACCGTCAGTACCTACAAGACGCGCCTGCTGCTCAAGCTGAACGCTCGCTCGCTGGTGGACCTGATCGAGCTTGCTCAGCGCCATGGTTTGGCCTGAGCAGTTTTGAGAAAGCCTCCACCGGGGAGGCTTTTGCGTGTTCTACAGGTCGTAGTCGAAATCGGCCAGTTGCTTTTGCAGGCGTCGTTCCTCGAGCATGTTGTCGATGGTGCGGCGTTTGCTCAGGTTGGTCTTGGCCGGTTCGGCCTGCGGCTCCATATCGTCGTCCGCACTCTGGAAATCGTCGTCGATCGCCAGCTCTTCTTTATCGGTGCTCATGCGTCACTCCAAGCCAAAGGGCCATTGGCCGTCCTTATAACGGGAATCGCAGAGCGGGTAAAAAAGATTTTTTCAATTACCTCGAGCAGGTTTCAGCTATTGCCTCAATCGTCGGAGGTCTTGTGCTTGTATTCGCACAGATCTTCGATCCGGCAACTGCCACAGCGCGGTTTTCGGGCCTGGCAGACATAGCGGCCATGCAGGATCAACCAGTGGTGGGAATCGAGCAGATAGTCCCTGGGGACGAACTTGAGCAGCTTCTTTTCCACCTCCAGCACGGTCTTGCCCGGTGCGATACCTGTGCGGTTGCTGACCCGGAAGATATGCGTGTCGACGGCCATGGTGAGCTGGCGAAAGGCGGTGTTGAGCACCACGTTGGCGGTCTTGCGGCCGACGCCGGGCAGGGCTTCGAGGGCTTCGCGGGTCTGCGGGACTTCGCCGGCATGTTGTTCGACCAGCAGGCGGCAGGTCTCGATGACGTTCTTGGCCTTGCTGTTGTACAGGCCGATGGTCTTGATGTACTCGCTCAGGCCGTCGACGCCCAGGGCGTGGATGGCCTGCGGGGTGTTGGCGATCGGGAACAGGCGGGCGGTGGCCTTGTTGACGCCGACATCCGTCGACTGGGCCGAGAGGATCACGGCGATCAGCAGTTCGAAAGGGCTGGAGTAGGCCAGTTCGGTCTTGGGCTCGGGATTGTCTTCATGCAACCTGCGAAAGATCTCCAGGCGTTTGGCGGCATTCATGGGGTCAACGGGTTCCTTGACGGCGTGAGGCGGTATTCGATGGACGCAGGTGATTGTACAGGCCCAGCAGCAGGCCGAGCAGTATCAGCGCGCCGGGAGCCAGCGCGGCGAGGTGCAGGCCGAGCCCGTCGGCCAGCAGTTGACGGCAGATGCCCAGGGCCAGCCCGGCCGCCAGCAAACCAAGCAGTCCGAGCCCCAGGTGGCGATATCGGCCAGGCTGTGCCGGCAGTTGCTCGCTGGCCAGGCAGGGCAGGGCCAGCAGCAGTGTGTAGAGGCCAAGCTGTTTGGCCAGGGGCATTGCCCAGGCTTGCAGGCCGAGGTGCAGGCAGATCGCCAAGGCGGCGGCAAGTACAGTGCTCGTCCACAGGCGGGGGGCTTGTTCCAGGTGACGGTGCAGAGGAGTCATCAGCGACTGGTGCAGGCCCACCAGCAGTATTGTGCAAAGGCTGATCGCAAGCGCCTGGACGATGGTGCTGGTCGCGCCGAGCAATGGTGCCAGGGAGATTGGCAGGAGCCAGAAACGGTTCATGGAGGCGTCTCACCGAGCAATTCGGGGCGATGCTGGTCAAAATAGCGCAATGCATCCTGGATCGCCTCGATGACTGCCCGCGAGGTTACCGTCGCCCCGGCCAGCTGGTCGAACGCACCCTGGTCACGCTTGATCGCCCAGGCCAGCTCGGGCGTATCGCGCAGTGTCCGGCCGATGAACTGGTCCAGCCAATGGCGCGCCGGGTCGACCAGTTGATCGCCAAGGCCTGGGCTTTCCTGCTGTTCGAGCACGCGCACGCCCACCAGGCGGCCCTGGGGGGCGATGGCGATCACCAGTTCGATGGCACCGCCATAGCCTTGGACCCTGCTGTGCAGCAGAACGGCGCTGGTAACGCCCGCCTGGCTGGCGCGATAACCGGCCAGTAGATGGCTATGACTCAGCTTGGCACCCGTCAGGGGCACGGGGGTTTGCAATGGCCGGTTGTCGTAGCTGCCCGGCGGCAGCACCTTGAGCCACTGCTGTTCCTGCCACTGTCGCGAGGCCTCGGCAATTGGCCTGGCGGTGAAGCGCTGCCAGGTCAGCGTCGCGGCAATCGCCAGTCCTGCCACCACTAGCAGCATTGCGGTACTGCGCCAGCGGGCGGTCATGGGCAGGCCTGCTGGCGGCGTTGCGCCCAGCGATCCAGGGTTGGGGCGGCGAGGTTCATCAGCAGGACGGCGAACGCCGTGCCATCGGCGAAGCTGCCCCAGGTGCGAATCAGGTAGATCAGCAGGCCGGTGCCGATACCGAACAGCAAGCGGGCCAGCGGCTGCTTGCAGCCAGACACCGGTTCGGTGGCAATGAAGAACGCGGCCAGCATGGTCGAGCCGGACAGCAGGTGCAGCAGTGGCGAGCCGTTGGAATCGGAGCCTGAGCCATTCCAGCCCAGCAGGCTGGACAGGAACAAGGCGCCGAGCAGGCCGACGGGGGCTTGCCAGCCGAAGACCTTGCGCTGTAACAGGAACACCCCGCCGAGCAGGAACGCGAGGTTGACCCACTCAGTGCCACGCCCACCCAGTTGACCGAATGCCGGGTGGCTGGCGAACAGTTCGTCGATGGTCAGGCTGCGGTTGTGGCGCAGGACATCGAGCACCGTGGGGCTGGCCCAGGCATCGATCCGTTCAGTGACGCCGAAGCTCAGGCTCAGGCTTTCCATGAGTCCGGGTGCCTGACCGGGCCAGTGGTTCATCTGCAAAGGGAAACTCAGCAGGACGAACGCATAGCCGACCATGGCAGGGTTGAACAGGTTGCGCCCGACCCCGCCAAACGCCTGTTTGCCCAGGCCGATAGCGACGCCGGCCGCCATCACGGGCAGCCACCAGGGCGCCTGGCTGGGCAGGGCTGCGGCCAGCAGCACGGCGGTGACCAGCGCACTGCCGTCGCCAAGGGCGCAGGCGACCGGCATTCTCCGCCAGCGCAATAGCACAGCCTCGGTAGCCAGCGCCGCGCAACCGCTCAACAGCAGGTTGATCAGCACGCCCCAGCCATGCAGCCAGAACAGCACCAGCAGGCCAGGGGCGCAGGCCAGCAGTACCAGCTGCATGGTGCTGCGCAGGCGCGGATCAGTGGTCGGCATGGGGTTGCAGGTCCTCGAGGTGTTGCACAGCGATGGCTCTCGTTGCCGGGGGCAGGGCGATGCGTGGACCCAGGTTCATTGGGTGAAGAGTCCGTTGAGTCCCGAAAACGCCATGGCCATCACCCCAGCGCCGATCAACTGGACGGGCAGGCCGCGCAGGGCTGCGGGTATCTCGGCATGGCGGCAGCGGGCGTCAAGATCGGCATACAGCACCAAGGCCAGCCAGAATCCCAGCGCGCCGACAATGGCCCACGCCAGAATCCCCCACCCGTCCACGCTCTCGCTGCCAAGCAATAACAGCAAGCCTAGCACCACGGCGTTTGCGCTCAGCTGGGGTTGCAGGTCGCGCAGGGGCCAGTCTGGCCGAAAGCGTCGGAGCAGGTTTGGCAGTGTCCAGGCCAATGCTGCCAGCAAGGGCAGGAAGATGAACAATTGCAGGTCCTGCAACCCCATGGGCAGGAGAAATTGCCGGTGCAGCCAGATGCCGACAGGTAGCGCAACGAGGATCAACAGGGCTGAACACAGGCCCAATGCATGCAGGCGCGCACGCTCGACCGGCTCGGCCTGCAGGACCAGGTGATTGACCAGCGCGGCGCTGACCAGGATCAGGACGTAGTCACTCATGGCGATGCCGAAAACCGGAGGGTGCCACCATTATCGGGCAGCGGGCGGCAGATGCAACTGCCCCGGCCAATAGGCCGGGGCAGGAGGGCTTACTTGATGCGCTGGCCTGGCTTGGCACCGCTGTCGGGGCTCAGCAGGTAGATCTCTTCGCCGCCGGGGCCGGCGGCCATGACCATGCCCTCGGAAACGCCGAAACGCATCTTCCGCGGCTTGAGGTTGGCCACCATCATGGTCAGGCGGCCTTCCAGCAGGGAAGGATCCGGGTAGGCCGACTTGATGCCCGAGAACACGTTGCGGCGCTCGTCACCGATGTCCAGGGTCAGCTGCAGCAGCTTGTCGGCGCCGGGCACGGCTTCGGCCTTGACGATCAGCGCCACGCGCAGGTCGACTGCGGCGAAGGTATCGAACTCGATCTCGGCCGACAGCGGGTCCTTGGCCAGCTCGCCATTGCCCGCCGGAGCGGCCTTGGCTTCGGCGGCCAGCAGGTCTTCCTTGCTGGCGGCGACCATGGCTTCGACCTTGGCCGGCTCGATGCGGCTCATCAGGGCCTTGAACGGGTTGAGCTGATGGTTTTCCAGGCGCGACAGGTGGTCGTCCCAGGTCAGCGGGGTGACGTTGAGGAACGCCTCGGCGTCCGCTGCCAGCAGCGGCAGCACCGGCTTGAGGAAGATCACCAGCTGGCGGAACAGGTTGATGCCCTGGGCGCAGATGGCCTGTACTTCGTCCTGCTTGCCTTCCTGCTTGGCCAGCGACCAGGGCGCCTTGTCGGCGATCCAGGCGTTGGCGCGGTCGGCCAGGGCCATGATCTCGCGCATGGCGCGGCCGAAGTCGCGGGCCTCGTAGGCCTCGGCGATCGACGGTGCGGCGGCGAGGAAGGCCTCGGTCAGGTCGGGCGCGGCATCGCCGGTAACCATCACGCCGTCGTTGCCCTTGTGGATGAAGCCGGCGCAGCGGCTGGCGATGTTGACCACCTTGCCGACCAGGTCGGAGTTGACCTTCTGCACGAAGTCCTCGAGGTTCAGGTCGAGGTCGTCGACGCCGCGACCCAGTTTGGCGGCGTAGTAGTAGCGCAGGTATTCCGGCTGCAGGTGGTCGAGGTAGGTGCGCGCCTTGATGAAGGTGCCGCGCGATTTCGACATTTTCGCGCCGTTGACGGTCAGGTAGCCGTGCACGTTGACCGCGGTCGGCTTGCGTAGGCCCGCGCCTTCGAGCATGGCCGGCCAGAACAGGGCGTGGAAGTTGACGATGTCCTTGCCGATGAAGTGGTACAGCTCGGCCTTGGAGCCTTCGTTCCAGAACGCGTCGAAGTCCAGTTCCGGACGGCGGTCGCAGAGGTTCTTGAAGCTGGCCATGTAGCCGATCGGCGCGTCCAGCCAGACGTAGAAGTACTTGCCCGGCTCGCCCGGGATCTCGAAGCCGAAGTACGGGGCGTCACGGGAGATGTCCCACTCCTGCAGGCCCGAGTCGAGCCATTCGGCGAGCTTGTTGGCCACCGCGTCCTGCAGGGTGCCGCTGCGGGTCCACTGCTGCAGCATGGCCTGGAAGTCCGGCAACTTGAAGAAGAAGTGCTGCGAGTCGCGCAGCACCGGGGTGGCGCCGGAGATCGCCGACTTGGGGTTCTTCAGTTCGGTCGGGGCATAGGTGGCGCCGCATTTCTCGCAGTTGTCGCCATACTGGTCCTCGGCCGCGCATTTGGGGCAGGTGCCCTTGATGAAACGGTCGGCGAGGAACATGCCCTTCTCGGGGTCGAAGTACTGGGTGACCGAACGGGTGGCGATGTGCCCGGCGTCGCGCAGACGGGTGTAGATCAGGCTCGACAGTGCGCGGTTCTCCTCGCTGTGCGTGGAGTGGTAGTTGTCGAAGTCGACCAGGAAGTCGGCGAAGTCGGCGCTATGCTCGGCCTGGACGTTGGCGATCAGCTGCTCCGGGGTGATGCCTTCCTTTTCCGCCCGCAGCATGATGGCCGAACCATGGGCGTCGTCGGCGCAGACATAGATGCACTGGTTGCCGCGCAGCTTCTGGAAGCGCACCCACATGTCCGTCTGGATGTACTCCAGCATATGGCCAAGGTGGATCGATCCATTGGCATAGGGCAGGGCGCTGGTGACGAGAATCTGACGTGGCTCGGACATGGTGGCTCGGCTACTTATCTGGCTACGGGGTAAAAATGAGGGTGATCGGCCACTATAAAGGGCTGGCGAATTTATTTCACCCCAAGGACGCATCTGCTGACGATTGACGGGTTAGCATAGGCGCCTGTTCCGTATCCAGTTTGCCAATGGGAGCCTCCATGAGTGCCGTCACCCGTGCCGCCGTCGAAGGCGTGCTTCGCCAGTACACCGACCCCTACCTGAACCAGGACCCGGTCAGCGCCGGTTGCGTGCGCGCCATCGACATCCAGGGCGGGCAGGTCAGCGTGCAGTTGCAGCTGGGGTATGCCGCCGGCCTGTTCAAGGGCGGCTGGGCGCAGGTGCTGCAGACCGCCATCGGCAACCTCGATGGCGTCACTTCGGCCAGCGTCAGCATCGATTGCGTGATCGCCACCCACAAGGCCCAGGCCCAGGTGCCGGCCATGGCCAACGTGAAGAACATCATCGCCGTGGCCTCGGGCAAGGGCGGGGTCGGCAAGTCGACCACCGCCGCCAACCTGGCCCTGGCCCTGGCCCGCGAAGGCGCCCGGGTGGGCATTCTCGATGCCGACATCTATGGCCCGAGCCAGGGGGTGATGTTCGGCATCGCCGAAGGCACCCGCCCGCAGGTGCGCGATCAGAAGTGGTTCGTGCCGATCAAGGCCCATGGCGTCGAGGTCATGTCCATGGCGTTTCTCACCGACGACAACACGCCGATGGTCTGGCGTGGCCCGATGGTCTCGGGGGCGTTGCTGCAACTGGTGACCCAGACCGCCTGGGACGACCTCGACTACCTGGTGATCGACATGCCGCCGGGCACCGGCGACATCCAGCTGACCCTGGCGCAGAAGGTGCCGGTGGCAGGCTCGGTGATCGTTACCACGCCCCAGGACCTGGCGTTGCTGGATGCGAAGAAAGGCGTTGAGATGTTCCGCAAGGTCAACATCCCGGTGCTGGGGGTGGTCGAGAACATGGCCGTGCATATCTGCTCCAACTGCGGCCATGCCGAGCACCTGTTCGGCGAAGGCGGTGGCGAGAAGCTGGCGGCGCAGTACGGCGTCGAGCTGCTGGCTTCGCTGCCGCTGTCGATGCTGATCCGCGAACAGGCCGACAGCGGCAAGCCGACCGCCATCGCCGAACCGGAAAGCCAGATCGCCATGGTCTACCAGGAGCTGGCGCGGCAGGTGGGGGCGCGGATCGTGCTGCAGGAAGCGGCGGCCCCGGCGATGCCGAGCATTACCATCAGCGAAGACTGACGCGTTACCTGTAGGAGCGGCCTTGCCGAGGCGTCGGACCGGCCGGAAAGGGGTGCGAAGCGCCCCCGGAATCTGTGTATCAAGCAGATATTGCCGGGGCCGCTCTGCGGCCCTTTCCGGCCGGTCCGACGCCTCGGCAAGGCCGCTCCTACAGGGGCCGGCGAATAGCTTTTGAACAGGTACAAAAAAACCCGCCAATGGCGGGTTTTTTTTGAAAGCGAGGAAGCGAGATCGACTTAGGCGATCTGAACTTCTTCAGCCTGCATGCCTTTCTGGCCGCGGGTAGCGACGAAAGTAACAGCCTGGCCTTCTTTCAGGGTTTTGAAGCCGTCAGCTTGGATGGCTTTGAAGTGCACGAACAGGTCGTCGCCCGACTGAGGGGTGATGAAGCCGTAGCCCTTCTCATCGTTGAACCACTTGACAACACCGGATTGACGGTTGGACATTTTTCTGTCTCCTTGGACAAAGTTGATAACGGTCAGGAAACACCCTGACCGGGACTGAGCGCAAAGAGAGCAGAAAATTCAGCGATGGGCCGATCAGGATCGTGCATCAAACTAGAGATTCTCGGTGTCACGTGCAGCACAGTGGCGCCACCTTAACCCACTTTCCACAACCTGCCAATGGCCAAGAAGCGCTTTGATGAAATTCGGATCGGCGGCCTGTACAGGCCCCGTCCGGTGCGGGATAGGGCGAGGAAACTTTAACCCGGGCGTCGGGACCGGTAAGATGCACCTCTCGTTTTTTACCCCGCACTCTTCAGGACACCCCGCCATGAGCATCAAATCGGACAAGTGGATTCGCCGCATGGCGCAGGAACACGGCATGATCGAACCGTTCGTCGAGCGCCAGGTGCGCGGCGAGCAGGATAGCCGGGTCATTTCCTTCGGTGTCTCCAGCTACGGCTACGACGTGCGCTGTGCCGACGAATTCAAGGTCTTCACCAACATCAACTCGGCCACCGTCGATCCGAAGAACTTCGATGCCGGCAGCTTCGTCGATATCAAGAGCGACGTGTGCATCATCCCGCCGAACTCCTTCGCCCTGGCCCGCACCGTCGAGTACTTCCGCATCCCGCGCGACGTGCTGACCATCTGCCTGGGCAAGAGCACCTACGCCCGTTGCGGCATCATCGTCAACGTCACGCCACTCGAGCCCGAGTGGGAAGGCCATGTGACCCTGGAGTTCTCCAACACCACCACGCTGCCGGCGAAGATCTACGCCAACGAAGGCGTGGCGCAGATGCTGTTCCTGCAGTCCGACGAGGAATGCGAAGTCTCGTACAAGGACCGTGGCGGCAAGTACCAGGGCCAGCGCGGCGTCACCCTGCCTCGCACCTGAGTCGACAAAGCGCGGGAATTGTTTCCGCGCCCGGCACTCCAATGGAAGTACAGTTCCGGCGCGCATGCCGTGCGCCGGGCCTCGTCAGGAGCCGCCGATGAAACTTGACCCCGCAATCAGTGCCAAGCTGGCCGTCCTGCAGCCGAACCAGATCGGATTGCTGGCCTGGTCGCTGATGGCCCACCCGCCGATCCACACACCGCTGCCGATGCAGGCCGGTGGCGTGCCGCACCAGCCCGATCCCGACACGCCGCAGCCGCCGGAACCCGGCACGCCGATGGAACCGGGCGAGCCGACCCTGCCCGACGAGCCGCCTCCCGCCCCAGTGGCCTGATTTTTCTTAGTTGCCCAGCAGGTAGCCGCTACGGCAAACCTGTTCGCCGGCCACATGGGCAACCACCATGCCTGCCGTGGCCATGCGTCGGATGCTGCGCGCATAGAGCAGCCCGGCCTGGGTATTGCGCAGGAGGGTAACCCGGTCGCTGAGCGGGTCGATGACCTCGGCGATCAGCTCACCGGCTTGCAGGTACTGGCCGGGCGCGGCGTGGAACACCAGCAGCCCGCCAAGCGGCGTCATGACCGGCTCCACGGCCGCCAGCGGCGTCGCCGGGTGAGCCAATGCGGGCAACGGCGCCGGCTGGCCCTCGATGACCCCGACATGGGTAAGGAAATCGAGGATCGCCTGGCAGTCCTGGGTCGCCAGCGGGTGGCTGACATCGGCTTGGCCGCGCAGCTCGATGGTCACCGAGAAACTGCCCTGGGGGATCGGGAAGCGTTTGCCGAAGCGCTGCTGCAGCTGCCACCACACCAGGCTGAAACACTCATCGAACGACTGTCCGCCCGAGTCGGTGGCCAGCAGGCTGGCCTGCACGCCCAGGTAGCGGGCCAGCGGCTCGACCTGGGGCCAGGCCTCCGGGGTGGTGTACAGGTGCTCGACGGCCTCGAAGTCGCAATGCAGGTCGAGCACCATGTCGGCGTCGCAGGCCAGGCGTTGCAGGGTCAGGCGCTGCGACTGCAGCGGCGTGTGCGCGGGGTGGGCATCCAGGCCCCGGCGCAGGTACTCGCGTATCAGCGCCAGGTTGTGCGCCGGATCCTGGGTGAGGTGCCCCTCGATCTGGTCGCCGATGCTGTCGGACAGGTCGACGAACCTGCGGTTGAAGTTCTCGCCGCTCTGCAGTTCGAAACGGCCCAGCGGCGCGTCCAGCAGCACCTGCTCCAGGCCCACCGGGTTGGCCACTGGCACCAGGATGATCTCCTTGCGCAAGCGGCCCTGCTGCTCCATTTTCCCGAGCCGCTGCTTCAGGTGCCAGGCCACCAGCATGCCCGGCAGCTCGTCGGCGTGCAGCGAGGCCTGGATGTACACCTTGCCGGCGCCACGCGGGCCGAAGTGGAAGCTGTGCAGCTGGCGGGCGATACCCGGGACAGGGGAGAGCAGGTCGTGGGTCGAGTGGTGCATGGTGGTCCTGATATCAGCGTTTAAGGCGAAGGCTGGGGTCAAGGATAGAAGCATAACTTTGGGAGTGGCGCACTATTCAGATCGCGGGACCGAGGAGCACGGTACAGACACGGACTACCTCAAATGAAGAAATGCTGAACCTTCAGGTGTTGTTTACTGGGGCTTCATCGCAATTCGCAACAGATATGTTGCGTTTGCGGCCTGTTTGCTGCATTTTCTTTTGGTGCACGCATGAAGTACAGCGAGCTACGTCGATGGCTGCGGTCCCAAGGCGCCACCTTCGTTCCTGCCAAAGGCAGCCATTTCAAGGTTCACCTGGGTGATCGACAGACCATCTTCCCCGATCATGGCGCCAAGGAAATGGGTGAAGGGTTGAGGAAGAAGATCCTCAAGGATCTTGGGTTACGCGATTGACCACGCAACGAGGTGACGAAATGAATTTCGATTATCCGGTGAACGTACACCGTGATGCAGGCAGTGTCTGGATCAGTTGCCCGGATATCCCCGAGATGGCCAGTGCGGGGGATACGCTCGATGAGGCGCTGTTCGATGCGGTGGATGCCCTGGAGTCGGCGCTTTCACTGTACGTAGATCGTCGGGCCGCCATTCCGTTACCTACGTCATTGCAATCAGCCGAGGCTGTAGTCAGGTTGCCGGCGCTGACCGCAGCGAAGGCTGCCTTGTGGAACACCATGATTGCCCAGAACGTAACCAAGACGGAAATGGCCCGACGGCTTGGCGTGAACCGGCCTCAGGTGGATCGCCTGGTCGATCTGTTGCATCGTTCCAAGATCGAACAGGTCGAGCATGCCTTGCATGTGTTGGGGCAGCGCATCGAACTTGCAGTGGTGGCTGCCTGAGGTGGCTCCTTGAGCTTACCTCCCGGCGAAGCTTGTAGTGTGGTCCATCCAGGATTACCCCGGATGAACCGCGATAGGACTTATTTCCCAGGCACTAGCGTCAACCGCTGATTGCCGTATGCCCTTGCAAAATTTTGCGGTTGCAGCGGCAGGCTGCTGAAGCGGCCCTTGAACCAGGCATCGAGCCCGTCGCTGTAGTTGCGGCTGGCCGGGTTGCCGGACTGGCCGTTGCTGGTCAGTACCTGCAGCGGTTCGGCCTGGCCGAAGTCGACGATCATCCGCGCCGAGGCCGGCAGTTGGGTGTCGAAGCCGCTCCCCCAGGCATAAGGGGTCAGGGCCAGGGTGCTGAAGTCGCCGCCCGCCGCCAGGGGCGTGCGCTCGAGCTTGTCGCCCAGGCCCTGGTAGGTCGGTGCCGGCCAGCGGTACTGGTGCAGCTTGCCCCATTGCCAGGCGCGGCGATCGGCGCCGAGCTGGGCGGTGCCGGCATCCACCGCGGCGGCCAGGCTGCGGGCGAGGATGGTCGGCTTGTCTTCCTTCTGCGGCGTGCTGCGATCATCCCAGAACGGGCTGTCCTCGCGCCCCAGCAGGTGATCGACCTGGGCGGAGTAGGACAGCTGGGCATTGCCGACGAAGGCCTGCCAGGACGGGCTGGATTCCGGGCCCAGTTCATCGAGGAAGGTCTGCCGGGTGACCGCCTGCAGGAACAGTTCATACAGCGCGGCATCGGCCGACACCGGGCTCAGTCGGCCATCGAAGGCCTTGAGCCGGGCCAGGGCATCGCGGGCCTTGTCGCGCTGAGCGGCGGGCAGGGCATCGATGGCCTGCTTGAGCGGCTGGGCCATGCCGGGCGCGTCGAACATCTGCTTGAGCTTGTCGGCCAGCAGCGTCACCTGGTCGTTCTGCAGCGCCATCAGGCTGCGGCTGTCGTGACGACCGTTGCCGGCCAGCTGGGCCATGCGCTCGGCGCGCTCGGGGTAGTACCAGCTGCTCGACAGCTGCATGCCATAGCCTTTGGGCAGGCTGCGCTGGTTGGCGTGGCCGATGAAACCGGCGGGCGGATCCTGGTCGTAGGGGTGCAGCATCGCGTCGGCGTAGCCGTCCCAGTCATAGCGCCCGTCCCAGCCCGGCGAGGGCAGCAGGCCCTGGCCTTCGCGGCGGTTGGGGTAGCGGCCGCTGACCTGCCAGCCGATGTGCTGGGGCTCGGCGAACACGAAGTTCAACGCCGCCGCAGCGACCTCGCGGGTGCTGTCGAAGGCGCGTTCTATGTTCTGCGCACGGGTCAGGTCGAACAGCGCGTCGAGGCTGCGATCCTCCTTGAGCTGCGGCAGGTGCAGGGCCAGGGCCAGGCTGCCATGGCCCGGCAGCAGGGTGCCGTGGCGGGTGTCGTACATGACCTCGCGCTGCGGGCGCTGGCCGCGGACGAAGAAGGTTTCATTACGTGCGCGGGCCTGCTGCCACGTGCCGTCGGCGAGGTAGCTCAGCTGGTTGCCCTGGCGCCGTACCTGCTCGAGGAACAGGTCCTGGCTGTCGGCCATCACCGCGCTGCTGCTCCAGGCCAGCTTGCCGTTGTAGCCGGCCAGCACGATCGGCAGGCCCGGCAGCGACAGGCCGGCGACCCGGTACTTGGTGGTATGGATCTGCACCGGGCTCAGTGCCCAGGGGGCGCGGCTGTCGCTGGCCAGCAGGCTAGTGCCGCTGCGGCTGCGTTGGGGTGTCAGGGCCAGGTTGGCCGAGCCGGGGGCGCCCAGCAGGCCGAGGTCGGCCAGTTGCTGGCCGGCGGCGGTGAGTGCGCCGAGCCCTGGTAGCTGGCTGGCCAGGTTCACGCCCTTGAGTTTGTCGACCTCGCCCTCGGCCAGCGGCTCGTCGGGGGCGCCGGGCAGCAGCCAGGCGAGTTTGTCGGCACCGACCTTCTGCGCCAGGGTCAGGGCCGACAGTTCCTCCTGCAGGTTCACCGACTGGCTGAAGGCGTAGAGGCTGAAGATCAGCGCCGAGTCCTCGGACTTCCAGTATTCCGGGCGATAGCCGCTGCGGGCGAGCTCGCCCGGCAGCTTGTCGCGGTAGCGGAACAGGTAGGCGTTGACCCCGCGGGCGTACACCTCGAAGAAGCGCTTCAGGCGCGGCGAGGCATCGGCATACAGCTGGCCGGCGCTCTGCTTGAGGTTGGCGGCGCGCATCAGGCGGTCCATCTCCAGGGCGTCGGCCCCGGCCAGCTCGGCCAGGCGTCCTTGGGCCAGCAGGCGCATGGCGACCATCTGCTCGATGCGATCCCCGGCGTGCAGGTAGCCCAGGCTGAACAGCGCGTCATGGAAGCTGCTGCTTTCGATCAGCGGCGCGCCCATCGCGTTGCGCCGAACCGAGACGTTCTGCGCCAGGCCCTTGAGCGGCTGTACGCCGGACGTCGGCAGCACGCTGTCCTGGTGACCACCCATCTGGCAGCCGCCGAACGCGAGCAAGCCAAGCAACGCGGCAGCACTGCCGAGGCGGAGAGGGAAGGGCGGAAGGACGGGGGCGGCCATGACTAGGCTCCTGCAGGGCGTGGCGGGGTTCTGAAAGGCGCTAAGGTAGTGAGCGCGCAGTCGCCGTGCAAGGTGCCGGGAAGCTTTATTTACCAGTGGTAGTGCTGGTACGTACAGATCACGGGTCAAGCCCGCTCCCACGACGGTTTGCCGGGGAGCGGGCTTGACCCGCGATGGCCTGATTTGACGTCGATCAGGCGCCGTGGCACTTCTTGAATTTCTTCTCGCTGCCGCACGGGCAAGGGTCGTTGCGGCCGACGTCCTTCAGGGCGTTGCGCACCGGCTCCTGGTGGCCGTGGTTGCAGTGCGGGCCGTGCACATGGCCATGGTCGTGGTCGTGGTGATGGTCGTGACCGTGGTTGCAGTCGGGGCCATGGACATGGGGTTGCTGGGTCATTGCGGGGTTACTCCGGTTGTAGATCGCCGGGGATTATCTCACCCCTTTGCGACAAGTGCAGGTCCCGATGGACGATCAGCCCGGTGGCCAGCTCGCCGCGCAGTTGGTATTGCAGGGGTTGCCCGCTCTTGAGCAGCTTCGCCAGGGGCTTGAGGTGCTGCCAGAGGTTGGTGCGCACGGTGATCTTGAAGGTGCGCCGGGCCTGGCTGCCGACGCTGCGCCAGAGGCTTGCCTCGTCCTCGGCCAGGAGCAGGTCGCCCAGGCGCACCGAATAGGCCAGGTGGCGGATGAACAGGCGGCTGTCGTTGGGGTTGTCGACCCGCAGGTGCAGGACGAACTCCTGCTGGTGCAGGCGCATCTTCACCGGCTCCACCTCGAGCAGGTGCAGCTGTGGCTCTCGCCAGGTATCGTCGCCCCAACTGGCGCAGCCCGCCAGCCAACCCAGCACCAGGCCGAGTGTGAGCAGGCGGGCCAGGGGGCGCATGTTCAACTACCTAGGTAACTGGCGCAGCATTTCTTGAACTTCTGCCCGCTGGCGCAGGGGCAGGGATCGTTGCGGCCGGCCTTGAGCGCCACGGTCGGGTCGATGAAGTACCAGCGTCCGGCATGCTGGACGAATGCCGAGCGCTCGCGGTGCTGGTGGTCGCCTTCCCGGTCGTGCCAGCGCGCGGTGAAGGTAACGAAGGCGTGCTCGGGTTGCCCGCCCAGCACCTCGGCGCTTTCCACCTCCAGCCCCAGCCAGGTGCTCTGCGCGCTCCAGGCCGCCATGGCAGCGCGATCCAGCTCGGCCTGCTGGGCCGGCAGGGTGGTGTTCACCAGGTAGTCCACCAGGCCCAGCACGTAGGCGCTGTAGCGCGAACGCATCAGGGTCTGGGCGTCCGGCGCCGGGGTGCCACCGTGATAATGCCCGCAGCAGGCGTCGAGCAGGTTGCCGCTGCCGCAGGGGCAGATCGAGACACTCATCCGGTCACCACCAGTACTTGCCGAAGTTTTCAGGGTTGGCCCAGAACTTTGCATTGAGCCAGTCCGGGACCTGCTTGTAGTCATGCAGATCATAGGTGAACAGGCTCAACACCTGTTCGTCACGCTGGAATTTCTCGCTGGCCGAGAGTGCCAGTGAATAGAAGTCGGTGTCCTGCCAGCCGCAGGCGTTCAGGTCCGCCAGCACCGCGACGCGGCTGGCATTGAGGTTGCGGATACCGCCGAGCAGCTCCAGGCCGGTGCGCTTGGGCAGGTGCTCCAGGCAGTCGACCAGTACCGCCAGGTCGAAGCGTCGGGACGCCTGTTCGGCGGGGAGCGGACCGGGTGCGGCGACCTCGATCCGGGTCTCGGGATGGGCGGCTGCGAAGGCCTCCAGGGCCGGGAAGCGGCTGCCTACCAGCAGCAGCTGGCGCGGGGTGAAGCGATCGAGCAGGGCGGCCAGGGCCTGCTGCGGCGTGCGTTGTGAGAAAACCTCGGTCATTGCCATTCCTCGTTCAGGTCGCTCAAGACTAGCGGTCCTGGGCGATCGGGCAAAGAGGCGCGTCGCCACGTCGTGGCTTATTGCTGGCAGAGCGGTAATCACCGGTCTTTACTCCCAGAGCATCGGTAATGCACCGATTCCCCCTAGGAGAAGCAACAAGATGAGCATAGTACGCACAGCGATACCCCTGGTTCTGCTCACCAGTGTGTTGACTGGTTGTGCAGGTTTGCAGAAAACCGACTGGCCGAAGTGTGCTGCCGTCGGGGGCGTGGGCGGCGCGGCCCTGGGCGCGATCGAGAGCTCCAGCTGGGCTGGTTGGGGCGCGTTGCTCGGTGGCGGCCTGGCGGCCGGCTATTGCTGGGCCCACGGCGATGGTGACGAAGACGGCGATGGCGTGCCGGACAGTCGCGACAAGTGCCCCGGCACCCCGCGTGGCGTACAGGTCGATGCCAACGGCTGCCCGCCGGAGCCGGCACCGGTGGTCGAGGAAGTGGTGGTGCAGAAGGAAGAGGTCATCGTCATCCGTGATGTGCGTTTCGAGTTCGACTCGGCGCGCCTGACCGCGACTGACAAGGAGCGCCTCAACACCATCGCGACGCGCCTCAGGCAAGAAGCCCCGGGCGCCCGCCTGAGCGTGTCCGGCCACACCGACAGCGTCGGTTCCGACAGCTACAACCAGAAGCTGTCCGAGCGTCGTGCCCAATCGGTGACCAACTACCTGGTCGAGAGCGGCGTGCCGCGTGCCAGCTTCGTCTCGGTGGTAGGCGCTGGCGAGACCCAGCCGGTGGCCGACAACGCCACTGCCGACGGCCGTGCCATGAACCGCCGCACCGAGATCAAGATCCAGCGTTGAGTGCCGTGCGCCCGTGCCTTGAGAAGTGGCGCGGGCGCGTCTTTACTCCTGTGTGACCGGTAGCGGCCGGTGACACAGGAGCAATCACCATGCGTGTTTTGTCGAAAGCGGCCCTGCCGTTGGTCGTGGCGACGAGCCTGCTTACAGGCTGCGCCACCCACAGCGATGGCAGCGCGCCCCTCAATCAAAGGACCTGGCCCATCTGCAGCCTGCTTGGCGGACTGGTCGGCGGCGGCCTGGGCGCCATCGAGAGTTCCACCTGGGCGGCCGGCGCCGGTGCTGCCGGGGCCATTGCCGGCGGCCTGATCTGCTATGCCCAGGATGGCGACGAGGATGGCGATGGGGTATTCGACCGCCGCGACCGCTGCCCGGACACCCCGGCAGGCACCCAGGTCAATCACATGGGCTGCCCGTTGCCGCAGTATCCGGCATCGGCACCTCAACCGGAGCCGGCGGCAACCCCGGAGGTGATCACGCTCGACGACCAGGGCCAGGTGCTGTTCGCCTTCGACTCCGCCGAGCTGACCCAGGGCACCCAGCAGCGCCTGCAAGGCTTGCTGCCCAAGCTCAACGACCCCAGCGTGGCCAGTGTCAAGGTCCTCGGCTTCACCGACAGCGTGGGCTCGGACAGCTACAACCAGCGCTTGTCCGAGCGCCGCGCCAGCGGTGTTGCCGAGTACCTGATCAGCCAGGGGCTGGCGCCGAACAAGGTGACCAGCCAGGGCCGTGGCGAGAGCGAGCCGGTGGCTGACAACGACACCGACGAGGGCCGCTCGCGCAACCGACGGGTGGAACTGCACCTGAACTGAACCCCTCTGGCGCATGCCCTGGCAGTAGGGTTACTGTTGCCGGCGCGGCCTGCTCGAACGGGCCGTGCCGACATAACAACAATCCATGGGGGCCGGACATGAAGTTCATCCTGGGCCTGGGCAAGGCTCTGACGGTGGCGTTCTGGGGCGTGGTGCTGTTCAACCTGTTCATGCCACAGCCGTTGCCGCTCAATCTGCTGATCAATGCCGCGGGAATCGTCCTGCTGTCGCTGCATGCGCTGGAGGTGCTGTTCTTCAATGGCAGCCTGCGCGGGCGCAGCCATCGCTGGTTCGATCGCCTGCAGATCCTGCTGACCGGGATCTTCCACGTCATGTCCATCCCCCGCCCGCAGGAGGCGTCGAGCCATGCGTAAATTGATGTTGCTGGCCGCGCTGGCCAGCCCCCTGGTCCAGGCCGAAAGCCTGGAGGTCGCCGCCCATTCGATGCTGCGTCTGCCCAACAAGGCGGCGAGCGTGCACCTGGAGCAGTTGCGGGTGGCCGACTCGGCGACGTTGCTGCTGCCGGCCACGCTTACCGAACTGAAGATCGACCGGCTCGAGCTGGGGCGCGATGCGCGGATCGCCATTGCGCCGGCCGAGCGGGACCTGAGTATCGAGGCTTTGAGTGCCTACCTGGGCGAGGGCAGCGAGTTCAGTGCGCCCGGGGCGCCCGGGACCTATGAGCGCGCGGCGCGGCCGGGGCGGAACCTGGATCTGCGGTTGCAGGCGCTGGAGGCGGATCGGCTGTCGATCGATGCCCGGGGCGGGGCGGGGGCGCCTGGGTATGTCGGGCTTGATGGGGCCAATGGCAAGCCCGGGGGTTGTACCTGGGGGCAGGCCAGCCGTGGGGCCAATGGTGATGATGGTGGCAATGGGCATGATGGGGCCTCCGGCGGGCGGGTTCGTCTGGCGGTGCCTGAAGGGTTTGCGCGGGAGCGAATTGTGGTGAGGCTTGATGGTGGTGCGCCGGGCAAGGCGGGGGCTGCTGGGAAGGCTGGTTTGGGTGGGGCTAGTAAGGGGTGTCTGGTTTATCGGACTGATGCTGGGGGGAATGGGCGGCCTGGGCAGGCCGGGCAGCCTGGGTTGGCTGGGGGGGCGGGGGAGTTGATTCTTCAGCGGCTTTGAGTTTCGTTGGTTGGTGTTGTTTGGTTGTTTGGTTGTTTGGTTGTTTTAGTTGGTGTTGAGAGTTGTATGCGCATTCATTTGTGATGTCGACGCTTATTCACCTTTCCGCCCTTACGGCGGGTAACTTTTTGAAGGATCAAAAAGTCACCAAAAAATCCTCGCTCCATTCATCCGGCCCTCCGCTTCGCTCCGGGTTCCCTCACTCCGGCCTTGCTCCCGGGAGGACCGCGCTGCAGGGCCCATCCTGGGCCCCAGCGCTTGACGGGCATCCATGCCCGTCACCTCCCTCCGCAAGTCCTGCGTTCGGCCTCCTGAAGTCGCGAAGTTACGGGCGGCGCCTGGACTGGCGCAGCTGTCGCTAGTTTAAATCTGATTAATCTCTCGATCGCATCGCGGGGCAAGCCCGCTCCTACACGACAGTCGTCGTTATATATAACCCTGTAGGAGCGGGCTTGCCCCGCGAACGGGTCGGAACAGCCAATATATAACTAACTGTCAACCAATTAACTTTGCATCTCTTGCTCTTGCTCTTGCTTTTGCTTCTAAGCGCGCAATAGTCCAGGCGCCGCCAATTGCGACTTCAGGAGGCCGAGCGGAGTTCTTGCGCAGGGAGGTGACGGGCATGGATGCCCGTCAAGCGCTGCGCCCCAGGATGGGGCGTTCAGCGCGGTCCTCCCGGGAGCAAGAACGGAGCGAGGGAACCCCGGAGCGAAGCGCAGGGGCCGGATGAACGGAGCGGAACGGTTTTGCCTACTTTTCCCTAGTGAAAAGTAGGTCGCTGTAAAGGCGAAAAGGTGACTAAATATCGACATCACCTACGAATGCGCATACAAAAACCAAAACAATCACCAAGGAACCAGAACCCGAACCCCCTCAAACCCAAACCCGCGAACTGGCCACCCCCACCACCAACACCCCAATCAACAAATTAACCCCCACCAACCGCCGAATCCGCCCCAGCACCCCAGCCCCCGAAGCCCAATCCCCAGCCTCCACCGCCGCCCGCAGTTCAGGCAGCAACAAAGACTGAACCCGCATGAACAACGCAAACATGACAATCCCCCCGCCAATCATCACCTGCACGTAACGAGGCGCGGTCTCGAACCCGGCAAACCGCAGGTGAATCATCCCGACCCCACTGACAGCCAACACCGCCACCGCCAGCCAGACCCATCTGAAGAACCGCTGGAAAACCTCCACCCACAACCGCAGCCGCGCAGGCCCCTCCAGCGCGGCAACCGTTGCCGGTCGCAGCACCAGCCAGGCGAAGAACATCCCCCCGACCCAGACAAGGGCGGCCAGGACATGCAAGGTGTAGGGCAGGGCAAAGGCAAGCATCCGGATCTCCATGCGGCACAAAGGGCAATAGCGGGGTATGATAGCCGGCCCATGCGAAACACTGAAAATATATCCAGCCCTCCGGGCGCCTGCAGACCATGATCAGCAACGAACTCAAAGCCACCATCCAGGGCGCCTACTCGCGTTTCCTCGAAGCCAAAAGCCTCAAGCCACGCTACGGTCAGCGCCTGATGATCGCCGAAGTGGCCAAGGTGCTCGGCGACATCGCCTGCGACGACGACGGCCGCCGTGCCGGCGAGCCCGCCGTGGTGGCCGTCGAGGCCGGCACCGGTACCGGCAAGACCGTCGCCTACAGCCTGGCCGCGATCCCCGCCGCCAAGGCCGCCGGCAAGCGCCTGGTGATCGCCACCGCGACCGTGGCCCTGCAGGAGCAGATCGTCTTCAAGGACCTGCCCGACCTGATGCGCAACAGCGGGCTGAACTTCAGCTTCGCCCTGGCCAAGGGCCGCGGCCGCTACCTGTGCCTGTCCAAGCTCGACGTCCTGCTGCAGGAAGGCCATGCCCAGTCGGCCACCGCCCAGCTGTTCGAGGAAGAAGGCTTTCGCATCGAGGTCGACGAGCGCAGCCAGAAACTGTTCAACAGCATGATCGAGAAGCTCGCCGGCAACCGCTGGGACGGCGACCGCGACAGCTGGTCCGAAACCATCGAGGACCAGGACTGGGCTCGCCTGACCACCGACCATGGCCAGTGCACCGGACGGCACTGCCCGAACTTCCAGCAGTGCGTGTTCTACAAGGCCCGTGAAGGCATGGGCAAGGTCGACGTGATCGTCACCAACCACGACATGGTCCTGGCCGACCTGGCCCTGGGCGGTGGCGCCGTGCTGCCCGACCCGCGCGACACCATGTACGTGTTCGACGAAGGCCACCACCTGCCCGACAAGGCCATCGGCCACTTCGCCCATTATTCGCGCCTGCGCTCCACCGCCGACTGGCTGGAGCAGACCGCCAAGAACCTGACCAAGCTGCTGGCCCAGCATCCGCTGCCGGGCGACCTTGGCAAATACATCGAGCAGGTCCCGGAGCTGGCGCGGGAAGTCCGTACCCAACAGCAGTTCATGTTCACCCTCTGCGAGCAGGTGGCGGATTTCCGCGCCGGCGAGGACATGGAAGGTCGTGACCGCCCGCGCTACCGTTTCGAAGGCGGGGTGGTGCCTGAGCAGATCCGCGAAGTCGGCATCGAGCTCAAGAAAGGCTTCGCCCGCCTCAACGACCTGTTCACCCGCCTGGCCGACCTGCTCAAGGAAGGCATGGACGGCGAGAACAACATCGGTATCGCCAGCCACCAGGCCGAGGAGTGGTACCCGCTGTTCGGCAGCCTGGTGACCCGCGCCCAGGGCAACTGGGAGCTGTGGACCGCGTTCACTGCCGAAGACCCGGAAGACAACCCGCCCATGGCCCGCTGGCTGACCCTGGCCGAGAGCGGCGCGCTGTTCGACATCGAGGTCAACGCCAGCCCCATCCTGGCCGCCGAGATGCTGCGCAAGAGCCTGTGGAACGTCGCTTATGGCGCCCTGGTGACCTCGGCGACGCTTACCGCCCTGGGCAAGTTCGACCGCTTCCGCATGCGTTCGGGCCTGCCCCGCGACGCAGTGCAGTGCGTGGTGCCCAGCCCGTTCGTGCATGGCGACGCCGGCCTGCTGCGTGTGCCCGACCTCGGCGCCGACCCGCGGGACGCCACGGCGCACACCGCGGCGATCATCCGCGAGCTGCCGGGCATAGTCGAGGACGCGCGTGGCGCACTGGTACTGTTCTCCTCGCGCAAGCAGATGCAGGACGTGTTCGACGGCCTGGACCGCGACTGGCGCAAGCTGGTGCTGATCCAGGGCAACCTGTCCAAGCAGGAAACCCTGAACAAGCACAAGGCGCGGGTCGACGACGGTCAGCACAGCGTGCTGTTCGGCCTGGCCAGTTTCGCCGAGGGTGTCGACCTGCCGGGCGCCTACTGCGAGCACGTGGTGATCGCCAAGATCCCCTTCGCCGTGCCGGACGATCCGGTCGAGGCCGCGTTGGCCGAATGGATCGAGGCCCGTGGCGGCAACCCGTTCATGGAAATCGCCGTGCCCGATGCCTCGCTGCGCCTGATCCAGGCCTGCGGCCGCCTGCTGCGCACCGAGCAGGACCGTGGCGTCATCACCTTGCTCGACCGCCGCCTGGTTACGCAACGCTACGGCAAGGCTATCCTCAATGCGCTGCCACCTTTCCGACGGGAAATCGGCTGAGCGCCGGAGCAAGACGCACAACCCGTTGTCCATTACTCGATTGCGAGCCCATGACGGGCTCCAAAGGAGAGTCATCGCCCTATGATCCGCCGCACCCTGCCTGTCGTGTTCTCCCTGTTGTTTAGCGCGCCCTTGCTGGCCGGGCAACAGACGTTGTTCAGCTTCGTGCGCCCGGCCTCGGTGGTGAATGTCGTCACCCAGGACGCCAGCCTGCCGCAGTACAACGCGGAACAGACAGCCGAAGGCGAAGTGTTGCGGCGGGTGGTGTTCAACCCAGTGGCGCAGCCGACCCTGCGCCTCGCGCCGCAAGGCGGAGCCTGGGACTGGAGCGCCGGTCAGGCACTGACCCTGCGCCTGCAGAGCGGGATGGACTGGGCGCTGACCGTCGATGTGACGGTGCAAAGCAGCGACGGGCGTACCCTCACCAGCCGCATCGACCTGCCGGCCGGGCCCGCGCAGACCGTGATGATTCCGCTCAAGGCCAGTTCGCCGCTGAGCCAGGGCATGCGCGCCGGGCCACCGATGCCCTGGACCTTCGAGGGGCAACGCCTGCTGCTCACCAGCAGCGAAGGCGCGGTGGACCTGGCGCAGGTCACTTCGATCAGCCTGAGCATTCCCGGCCCCAAGGTGGCCCAGAGCCTGTTGATCGAGAAAGTCGGCCTGCAAGATGACGACCAGGCGCTCAAGGCCGCCTACAGCGAGTTGATCGATGCCTATGGGCAATCGACCCGTGGCCGCTGGCCGGAGAAGATCGTCGGCGATGAGCAGCTCAAGGCCGCCGACAACCGCGAACAGGCACAGCTCAAGGCCTGGCTGGCCGAGCGCGAAAAACTCAAGCTGGACACCTATGGCGGCCTGCTCGCCGGGCCGGCTTTCGAAGCCAAGGGCTTCTTCCGTACCGAGAAACGCGACGGCCGCTGGTACCTGGTGACGCCGGAGGGGCATCCGTTCTATTCGCTCGGCGTCAATGCCGTTGCCGCCGATGGCGGGCGTACCTATGTCGCTGACCGCGAAGGCATGTTCAAGGCCCTGCCGGGCGAAGGCGACGCGATGAGCGCCTTCTACGGCGCGGGCAATAACGACGACGGTAATGCCTCGTCCCAGGGCCGGGGCTTCAAGCAAGGCCGCTGGTTCGATTTCTATGCGGCCAACCTGCAGCGCACCTACGGCAAGCCTTGCCCGCAGGAAGGCGTGGCTTGTCCGACACCGGTCCTGGACGCCCAGCGTTGGCAGGCCCATACCCTGGACCGCTTGCAGGCCTGGGGCTTCAACACCCTCGGCAACTGGAGTGACCCGGCACTCGCTCAAGCCAAGCGCCTGCCGTTCACCTTGCCATTGTCGATTGTCGGTGACTACGCCAGCATCAGTACCGGCATGGACTGGTGGGGCCGCATGCCCGATCCGTTCGACCCGCGCTTCGCCATGGCCACCGAGCGCGCCGTGGCCATCGCCGCCCGGGATCACCGCGACGACCCCTGGCTGATCGGTTATTTCGCCGACAACGAGCTGGCCTGGGCTGCCCCCGGCGACGATCCCAAGGCACGCTACGGCCTGGCCTACGGCACCTTGCGCCTGACCACCGATGTGCCGGCCAAGCGCGCGTTCCTCAAGCAGCTGCGCGACAAGTACCGCAACCAGCAAGGCCTGTCCAAGGCCTGGGGGATCGAGCTGACTGCCTGGGAACTGATGGAAGACCCGGGGTTCGAGGCGCCCTTGCCCAACCCGGAACACCCGGAAATCGAGCGCGACTACCAGTATTTCCAGCAGGTGTTCGCCGAAACCTATTTCAAGACCATTTCCGATGCCCTGAAATGGCATGCGCCCAACCATCTGCTGTTGGGAGGTCGCTATGCGGTCAGCACGCCCGAAGCGGTGCAGGCCTGCGCCATGTTCTGCGATGTGCTGAGTTTCAATTTCTATACCTTGAAGCCTGAAGACGGCTACGACTTCGCCCGGTTGGCCGAGCTCGACAAGCCGGTGCTGGTCTCGGAGTTCCAGTTCGGTTCACGCGACCGTGGCCCGTTCTGGCCAGGCCCGCTGGAAGTCGCCCGCGAGGAAGATCGCGGGCCGGCCTATGCCAACTTCCTCAAGGCCGCCACGGCCCAGCCGATGATCGTCGGCGCGCACTGGTTCCAGTATCTCGACCAACCGGCCAGTGGCAGGCTGCTGGACGGCGAGAACGGCCACCTGGGCCTGGTGGCCATTACCGACGTGAGCTACCCGGGCTTCGTCGAGGCGGTGCGCCGGAGCAACCTGCAGAGCCTCATGCAGCTACGCACCGAACTGGACAAGCCCGCCCCCAAAAAATGAGTGCTGTCCCTGGGAGCGCTTTCGTGGGAGCGGGCTTGCCCCGCGATAGCGTTCCACCAGGGAGCAAGCGCGCCCCTGGCAACCACCCAGCCATATCCAGTTTGCAAATCGCCCAACTACTGAAACAATGCACCCCTTTGCAAGCCAGGCCGTACAGAGAGGTAGTCGGGTGCAGATCCAGGGTCACTATGAGCTGAAGTTCGAGGCGGTGCGCGATGCCTTCGCCGCGTTGTTCGAGGATCCCCAGGAGCGTGGTGCCGCATTGTGCATCCAGGTCGGCGGCGAGACCGTGGTCGACCTGTGGGCCGGCAGCGCCGACAAGGACGGCCGCGAGGCCTGGCACAGCGATACCATCGCCAACCTGTTCTCCTGCACCAAGACCTTCACCGCCGTCACCGCCCTGCAACTGGTGGGCGAGGGCAAGCTGGCCCTCGATGCGCCGGTGGCACGCTACTGGCCGGAATTCGCCCAGGCCGGCAAGGAGCAGGTCACCCTGCGCCAGCTGCTCAGCCATCGCGCTGGCCTGCCTGCCATCCGTGAGCTGCTGCCGGCCGAGGCGCTGTACGACTGGCAGGCCATGGTCGATGCCCTGGCCGCCGAAGCGCCCTGGTGGACGCCCGGCAGCGAACACGGTTACGCGGCGATCACCTATGGCTGGCTGATCGGCGAGTTGATCCGCCGCGCCGACGGTCGCGGCCCGGGCGATTCGATCGTGGCCCGCACCGCCCGGCCATTGGGGCTGGATTTCCATGTCGGTCTGGCCGACGACGAGTTCCACCGCGTGGCGCATATCGCCCGCGGCAAGGGCAACCCCGGCGATGCCGCGGCCCAGCGCCTGCTGCAGGTCACCATGCGCGAGCCCGAGGCCCTGTCGACCCGGGCCTTCACCAACCCGCCGGCGATCCTCACCAGCACCAACAAGCCCGAATGGCGGCGCATGCAGCAGCCGGCGGCCAATGGCCACGGCAACGCCCGCAGCCTGGCGGGCTTCTATGCCGGCCTGCTCGACGGCAGCCTGCTGGAGTCCGAACTGCTCGACGAACTGACCCGCGAGCACAGCCTCGGCCAGGACCGCACCCTGTTGACCCAGACCCGCTTCGGCCTGGGCTGCATGCTCGACCAGCCAGAGGTGGCCAACGCCACTTTCGGCCTTGGCGCACGGGCGTTCGGCCATCCCGGCGCGGGCGGCTCGGTCGGCTTCGCCGACCCCGAATACGACGTGGCCTTTGGCTTCGTCACCAATACCCTGGGCCCCTACGTGCTGATGGACCCGCGTGCCCAACGCCTGGTGCGGGTCCTTGGCAGTTGCCTTTGATCGGGTAATGCGGGTATTGCCCGGAGCCTTTGACTATCCTCAATGCCAACGCCTGACGCGTATGGGCAAAATTTCTTTCTATTTCATGGTGTATCGCTGATGTCTTCACATAAAACCTTAGCACTCGCCCTGTGCCTGGCCATGACCGGCTGCGCCAGCCATTCCCAGGACGCCGCCAAGGACAGTGGCTTGAACTGGTGGCCCTTCGGCTCGGACAAGGTCGCCGACAAGGAAGTGAAGGAGGCCGTCGTCGAAAACGTCGCCAAGGCCGATGCCAAGTCCGAAAGCGCCAGCCGCTGGTGGTGGCCGTTCGGTAGCGACGAGAAAAAGGACAAGGTCGCGGCCGTGCCGAAGATCGACCAGAAGGCCACCCAGGCCTGGCTCGACCAATACGAGCCGAAGGTCCGCGAAGCGATCAAGGGCAGCAAGTTCGAGCTCGAGCGCCGTGAAGATGTGCTGGCGGTGACCATTCCGGTGGACAGCTCCTACAACCCGGACCGTCCGAACATGCTGCTGCCGGTCACTCTCGGCCCGATCACCCAGGTGGCCAAGGCCATCGAGACCGACACCAAGACCGCCGTGCTGATCCTCGGCCACGCCGACAGCAGCGGTGCCACCGCCGCCAACCAGAAGCTCAGCCTCGAGCGGGCTGCTTCGGTGTCGGCGATCTTCCGTCTCAGCGGCCTGCGGCGTGACCGCCTGATGCTCAAGGGCATGGGCTCGGTGATGCCGCGCGCCGCCAACGACAGTGCCGAGGGCCGCGCCCTGAACCGCCGCGTCGAGCTGCTGCTGACCCCGCAGAACACCATGGTTGCGTTGCTGGCCAAATACCAGCAAGCCGCCCCGGCACCGGCTCCGGCGGCGATGGTCGCCACCCAGGATGCCAAGGCCCCGGCCGCCAAGCCAGCCGTCAAGGCCGCTGCCAAGCCGGCGGCGAAAAAAACGGCTGCCAAGGCCAAGGCGCCAGCCAAGGCCAGCACCGCCGCGAAGAAGAAAGCCCCTGCGGCCAAACCTGCCGCGAAGAAGGCCGCCACCGACAAGAAAGTCGCCGCCAACAGCCCTGCGAAGACCAACTGATCGTCAAGGAAACGCAGTCATGACCCAATCCCTGGCCGATATGCGCCGCGACTACACCCGTGATGGCCTGGCCGAAGCCCAGGCCCCGGGGGAGCCGTTCGCGCTGTTCCACCACTGGTTCGCCGATGCGCTGAAGACCGAGCAGCTACCGGTAGAAGCCAACGCCATGACCCTGGCGACCGTCGACGCCGACGGCCGCCCGCATTGCCGGGTGCTGTTGCTCAAGGCCCTCGATGCCCGAGGGTTCACGTTCTTCACCAACTACGAAAGCGCCAAGGGCCAGCACATCGCGGCGAACCCGTTCGCGGCCATGACCTTCTTCTGGCCGGCGCTGGAGCGCCAGGTGCGGATCGAAGGGCGGGTGGAAAAGGTTACGGCCAAGGAGTCGGACGATTACTACCAGGTACGCCCACTGGGCAGCCGCCTGGGCGCCTGGGCGTCGCCGCAGAGCCAGGTGATTGCCGACCGCGAGGAACTGGAAGGGCTGGTCAAGGCCACCGAGGCGCGCTTTTCCGATACGCAACCGCATTGCCCGGAACACTGGGGTGGCTATCGCCTGGTGCCTGAGCGTGTCGAGTTCTGGCAGGGGCGGGCCAGTCGTCTGCACGACCGGCTGAACTTCCGGTTGGTCGATGGCCAGTGGCTGCGCGAGCGTTTGGCGCCCTGACATCTGGGGCCGCTGCGCGGCCCATCGCGGCACAAGGCCGCTCCTACAGGGATCGCGTAACCCCTGTAGGAGCGGCCTTGTGCCGCGATGGGCTGCAAAGCAGCCCCAGCATTACCGATACCCGGCCGCCTCCCGCTCCAGCCACGCCGCCAACTCCTTGCGTCGCACCTTCTCGACCCGCGCCCGCTCCAGCAACTCGAGCATGAAATCCCGCTTCGCCGGATCCTCCCCGGCCAGCGACAGCGCCAGGTCCCGGTCCATCCAGCGCCGCATGCGCACATACAGCCACCCGTGAAAATACAGGCCGGCGATAGTCACCACGACGACGATGAAGTAATCCATGGCTATCCTTGGTCTCACGTAAAAGGTCCGCCACACAGCCGGCATAGGCTGTACCTGGGCTGAATGAAAACAATTTTATAACGTTTGCGCCGTGACACTTGTCAAGGCGCGGAGTCTAATGGACACCTGTCTTATGGAGATTGACCCCATGCGTAAATCCGCTTTGCTGCTGGCCAGCTTCACCACCGTGTCGCTGCTGCTGGGCGGCTGCCAGTCGTCGCTGACCGGCGACAGCTACTCCCGTGATGAGGCCCGCCGCGTGCAGACCGTGCGCATGGGCACCATCGAATCCCTGCGTCCGGTGAAGATCGAAGGCACCAAGACCCCGATCGGTGGTGGTGCCGGCGCCATCGTTGGTGGCGTCGCCGGTAGCGCCGTCGGCGGAGGCCGAGGCAGCATCGTCGCTGCGGTGATCGGTGCCGTGGCCGGTGGCCTGGCCGGTTCCGCCGCCGAAGAAGGGCTGACCCGCACCCAGGGCGTCGAGATCACCGTGCGTGAAGACGACGGCAGCATGCGCGCCTATGTGCAGCAAGTGCAGCAGAACGAGGTTTTCCGCGTGGGCGAGCGTGTGCGCATCATGACCGTCGATGGCACCAGCCGCGTCACTCACTGATCGCCGTACAAAAGAAACCCCGAACGGGCCTGGCCTGTTCGGGGTTTTCTTTTGCCTGTACCTGCGCTATCGCGGGGCAAGCCCGCTCCCACGATTGTGGGAGCGGCGGTGCGCCGATGCGACTTGCCCCGCGAAAAGACTTACAGGCCGAGCATGTCCTTCGCTACCGCCTCGGCGATACGGATGCCATCCACGCCGGCCGAAAGAATGCCGCCAGCGTAGCCCGCGCCTTCGCCCGCCGGGAACAGGCCCTTGAGGTTGAGGCTCTGCAAGCTGGCGTCCCGGGTGATGCGCAGCGGCGACGAGGTGCGGGTCTCGATGCCGGTCAGCACCGCGTCGTGCAGGTTGTAGCCCTTGATCTGGCGGTCGAAGGCCGGCAGCGCCTCACGGATCGCCTCGATGGCGAAGTCCGGCAGGCTCGGGGCCAGGTCGCCCAGGGTCACGCCCGGCTTGTAGGACGGCTCGACGCTGCCCAGCGCGGTGGACGGACGGCCGGCGACGAAGTCGCCCACCAGCTGTGCCGGTGCCTGGTAGTTGCTGCCGCCCATCACGTAGGCATGGGCCTCCAGGCGTTCCTGCAGCTCGATGCCGGCCAGCGGGCCGCCCGGGTAATCGCGCTCGGGGTCGATACCGACGACGATGCCGGAGTTGGCGTTGCGCTCATTACGCGAGTATTGGCTCATGCCGTTGGTGACCACGCGCCCCGGCTCGCTGGTGGCGGCGACCACGGTGCCGCCCGGGCACATGCAGAAGCTGTAGACCGAACGGCCGTTCTTGGCGTGGTGCACCAGCTTGTAGTCGGCGGCGCCGAGCTTCGGGTGGCCGGCGTACTTGCCCAGGCGCGCCTTGTCGATCAGCGACTGCGGGTGCTCGATACGGAAACCGACCGAGAACGGCTTGGCTTCCATGAACACGCCTTTGGCGTGGAGCATGCGGAAGGTGTCGCGGGCGCTGTGACCCAAGGCAAGGACCACATGGCGCGAGTGCAGCTGTTCGCCGCTGTCCAGTACCACGCCGGTGAGCTGTTCGCCGTCGATCAGCAGGTCGGTAACCTTCTGCTCGAAGCGTACCTCACCGCCCAGGGTGATGATTTCTTCGCGCATCTTCTCGACCATGCTGGTCAGGCGGAAGGTACCGATGTGCGGCTTGTTGATGTAAAGGATCTCTTCCGGGGCACCGGCCTTGACGAACTCTTCCAGCACCTTGCGGCCGTGGTGGTTCGGGTCCTTGATCTGGCTGTACAGTTTGCCGTCGGAGAAGGTACCGGCGCCGCCTTCGCCGAACTGCACGTTGGACTCGGGGTTGAGCACGCTCTTGCGCCACAGGCCCCAGGTGTCCTTGGTGCGCTGGCGCACTTCCTTGCCGCGTTCCAGCACGATCGGCTTGAAGCCCATCTGCGCGAGGACCAGCCCGGCGAAGATGCCGCAGGGGCCGAAGCCGACCACGATCGGCCGCTGCGTCAGGTCGGCCGGGGCTTGGCCTACGAACTTGTAGCTGACGTCCGGGGCCACGCCGATCTTGGCGTCGCCTTCGAAGCGGCGCAGCAGCTCGGCTTCGTTGCTGGTTTCAAGGTCGATGGTGTAGATGAACAGCAGTTCGCTGTTCTTCTTGCGCGCATCGTAGCTGCGCTTGAACAGGGTGAAGCCGAGCAGTTGCTCATCGCTGATGCCCAGGCGCTGGACGATGGCGGCGCGCAATTCGTCGTCGGAGTGGTCCAGGGGCAGCTTCAGTTCGGTGATTCGTAGCATGGCAGGGTCCAGTATCCCGGCCATGGGCGGCCGGCGGCTTTACACAAACCGCCAAGTATAAGCTGTTAGCCGCCCCGACTGGCAGGATAAAAGTGCCTGGCGATCAGAGGTCGCGGGCGCCGCCATAGTACGCGCAGCCCTGCAGGGTCTTGCCGTCGATGCGCAGCTCGGCCTTGAGGTGGCGGATGGCACCGGTGGCGCCGTCGACGCAGCGCTGCGGCGCGACCCACAGCTCGACGCGCTGGCCGTTGGCCTCGCTGGACAGGCTCAGGCCACCGCCGGGCATTGCCTCTTCCAGGTAGGGCAGCGCCAGCGGATCCTGGCCGATACGGTTGAGCACCATGCCCTTGCCGCTGGCCTTGATGTCCCAGTCCGGCTCGTGGCCGCCGGCACGCAGGGTCAGCTGCTTGAAGTTCGGATCTTCGCAGCCGGAATACTCGGAGGTTTCGAGGCGGTACAGGCGGGTCACGTCGAGCTGGCCGTCGCTGCCGGCCTGCTTGCTGCCGGTCATGCGCGCGCGGACGTCGGCGAACAGCTTGTCACCGGCGTCGTCGGCCAGGTTGGCGGCCTCCTGCAGGATGCCGGTGGCGGCAACGTCGTTGACGATGAAGCGACGGCTTTCGCTGCAGGGCTTGAATAGCAGATGACCGCCGGCCGCGCTCAGTTCACCTTGCATGCGGGTGGTGCCCAGGTTCGGGTCGACTGGTTTTTCGGCCAGCATCTGGCAGCCGGCGAACAGCGGCAGCAGGGCGGTAAGCAGCAGGGAAGGGGTGAGGCGCATGGGGCGGGCTCCGGGAGAAGTTGCAGAATAACGGGCCACGGTACCGAGGCTGGGCGGGGATCACAAGTGGACCGGGTGTCGGCCCTTTCGCGGGTTTACCCGCGAAGAGGCCTGCATAGGCGATATATTCCTGGCAGGCAGAAAAAAGGGCCTTGCGAAGGCCCTTTGATCATTCAACCCCCGAGGTACGCGTCGCGCACCTTCGGGTCGGTCAGCAACGCTTCACCGGTGCCCTGCATCACCACCTTGCCGTTCTCCAGCACATAAGCCCGGTCGGCGATCTTCAGCGCCTGGTTGGCGTTCTGCTCCACCAGGAACACCGTCACGCCATCGCGGCGCAGCTGTTCGATGATGTCGAAGATCTGCTGGATGATGATCGGCGCCAGGCCCAGCGATGGCTCGTCGAGCAGCAGCAGCTTGGGCTTGCTCATCAGCGCCCGGCCGATGGCCAGCATCTGCTGCTCGCCGCCGGACATGGTGCCGCCGCGCTGGATGTAGCGTTCCTTCAGGCGCGGGAACAGCTGCAGGACCTTGTCCAGCTGCTCCTGGTAGTCGCCCTTGTCGGTGAAGAAACCGCCCATGGCCAGGTTTTCCTCGACGGTCAGGCGCGAGAACACGCGGCGGCCTTCCGGCACCACCGCGATGCTCTTGCGCATGATGTGCGAGGACGGCTGGCCGACCAGTTCCTCGCCCAGGTACTTGATGCTGCCGCTGCTCGCCTGGGGCGAGCCGCAGAGGGTCATCAGCAGGGTCGACTTGCCGGCGCCGTTGGCACCGATCAGGGTGACGATCTCGCCCTGGTTGATCTCCACGTTGACGCTGTGCAGCGCCTGGATCTTGCCGTAGAAGGTGGAAACGTTCTCGAACTTCAGCATTTACGCCTCCCCCAGGTAGGCCTTGATCACATCAGGGTTGCCGCGAATCTCTTCCGGCGTGCCATCGGCCAGGGGCGTGCCCTGGTTGATCACCACGATGTGGTCGGAAATGCTCATCACCAGCTTCATGTCGTGCTCGATCAGCAGCACGGTCACGTTGTGGGATTCGCGCAGGTAGGCGATGAGGGCCTTGAGGTCCTCGGTCTCCTTGGGGTTCAGGCCCGCGGCCGGTTCGTCGAGCATGATGATCCGCGGTTGGGTCATCATGCAGCGGGCGATTTCCAGGCGCCGTTGCTGGCCGTAGGCGAGGGTGCCGGCGGTACGGTTGGCGAACTCGGTCAGGTTGACCTTCTCCAGCCAGTACTGCGCGCGCTCCATGGCCTCCTTCTCGCTGCGGCGGAAGCTCGGGGTCTTGAACAGGCCGGCGAAGAAGTTGGTGTTCAGGTGACGGTGCTGGGCGATCAGCAGGTTTTCCAGCGCGGTCATTTCCTTGAACAGGCGCACGTTCTGGAAGGTCCGCACCACGCCCTTGCGGGCGATCTGATGGCCAGCCAGGCCCTGGATCGGCTGGCCGTCGAGCAGGATGGTGCCGCCGCTGGGCTTGTAGAAGCCGGTGAGGCAGTTGAACACGGTGGTCTTGCCGGCGCCGTTCGGGCCGATCAATGCCACCACCTGTTTTTCCTTGACGGTCAGGCCCACGCCGTTGACCGCCAACAAGCCGCCGAAGCGCATGCTCAGGCCGCTGACTTGCAGAATTTCGCGGCTCATCGAGGCAGCTCCATGTGCGGACGTTGCATGGGCAGCAGGCCCTGCGGACGCCAGATCATCATCAACACCATCAGCGCACCGAACATCAGCATCCGGTATTCGCTGAACTCACGCATCATCTCCGGCAGCAGGATCATCACGATGGCCGCGAGAATCACGCCCAGCTGCGAACCCATGCCACCCAGCACGACGATGGCGAGGATGATCGCCGACTCGATGAAGGTGAACGACTCCGGTGTCACCAGCCCCTGGCGGGCGGCGAAGAAGCTGCCGGCGAAACCGGCGAAGCAGGCACCCAGGGTGAACGCCGAGAGCTTGATCACGGTGGGGTTCAGGCCCAGCGCGCGGCAGGCGATCTCGTCTTCACGCAGCGCTTCCCAGGCACGTCCGATCGGCATGCGCAGCAGGCGGTTGATGACGAACAGCGCCAGCAACGCCAGCAGCAGGGCCACCAGGTAGAGGAAGATCACCTTGTTGATCGAGTTGTATTCCAGCCCGAAGAACTCGTGGAAGGTCTGCATGCCCTCGGCGGCGCGGCGTTCGAAGGTCAAGCCGAAGAACTCCGGCTTGGGGATGTTGCTGATGCCGTTGGGGCCGCCGGTCCAGTCGGTGAGGTTGCGCAGGAACAGGCGGATGATCTCGCCGAAGCCCAGGGTCACGATCGCCAGGTAGTCGCCGCGCAGGCGCAGCACCGGGAAACCGAGCAGGAAGCCGAAGGTGGCGGCCATCAGGCCGGCGATCGGCAGGCACACCCAGAAGCTCCAGCCCAGGTAGTGCGAGAGCATCGCGTAGCTGTAGGCGCCGACGGCGTAGAAGCCGACGTAACCCAGGTCGAGCAGGCCCGCAAGCCCCACCACGATGTTCAGGCCCAGGCCCAGCAACACGTAGATCAGGATCAGCGTGGCGATGTCGACCGCGCCCCGCGAGCCGAAGAATGGCCAGATCAGCGCCGCCACGATCAGCCCCATGATGACCCAGCGCTGGGTCTTCGGCAGGGTGAGGAAGTTGGTCACCGAAGGCGGTACCAGCTTGCGCTCCGAGCGGCGGCCCATCACCGCGCTCCACTGCTTGTCGAACAGTACGCGCAGGAACATCAGCACCGAGCACGCGGCGATGATGCTGATGGTGAACGAGCCCTGGCTGTGCACGATCAGGCTGATGCCGTCGATGCTGAGTTTCAGGCCCAGCACCGGGAAGGCCACGGCCCAGACCAGCAAGGCGCTGAAGAACGCCTGTTTGAGATTTCTGTTCATACTTTTTCAACCTCCGGGCGGCCCAGGATGCCGGTCGGCCGGAACAGCAGGACGAGAACCAAAAGACCGAATGCCACCACGTCCTTGTACTGGTCGCCGAAGATGTCGGCGCCGAACGCTTCGGCCACGCCCAGCACCAGCCCGCCGAGCATGGCGCCCGGGATGCTGCCGATGCCGCCCAGTACCGCCGCGGTGAAGGCCTTCAGGCCCACCAGGAAACCGGCGTTGGGGTTGATCACCCCGTACTGCATGCTCAGCAGCACGGCCGCCACCGCCGCCAGCGCGGCGCCGATGACGAAGGTCAGGGCGATGATGTTGTTGGTGTTGATGCCCAGCAGGTTGGCCATCTTGATGTCCTCGGCGCAGGCGCGGCAGGCGCGGCCCAGGCGGGAACGGGAGATGAACAGGGTCAGGCAGGTCATGGCGACGAGGGTCACCACGAACACCAGGATCTGCATGTACGAGACCAGCACTTCCTCCGCGCCCCCCGGGCCGAACGAGAAGCTGCCGGGGATCAGGTTGGGGATGGACTTGTCCTTGGAGTCCTGCGACAGCAGGACGGTGTTCTGCAGGAAGATCGACATGCCGATGGCGGAGATCAGCGGGATCAGCCGGTTGCTGTTGCGCAGCGGCCGGTAGGCGACCCGTTCGATGCTGTAGCCGTAGGCACTGGTGACGAAGATCGTGGCGACGAAGGCCACGGTCATCAGGATCGGCAACGAGTGGATACCCATCATGGCCAGCCCGGCGAGGGCGATGAAGGCCACGTAGGAACCGATCATGTACACCTCGCCGTGGGCGAAGTTGATCATGCCGATGATGCCGTACACCATCGTGTAACCGATGGCGATCAGCGCGTAGGTACTGCCGATGGTCAATCCGTTAACCAGTTGTTGGAGGAAATGGTAGATCTCAGGCATTACAGCGCTCCTAAAAACCTGATTTGCATTTCTCTGGCGGGGGATGACCCCGGCCCATGTTCTCGTGGTCTACGCCACGTGATCTTGTGCGGGCACAACCAGGAAACCGCGGGTGACGGTTTTAAGATTTTCAGGTGAACCGGCTCCCGGATCACGGGAATCAGGTCCATAGAACCTCGTAAAACAAAGCCCACTGCTCGCACAGTGGGCTTCTCGGTCAGCTATTAGTCACGCAGTTACTGAGGGGAGACTTCGGTCTTCGGCTTGCCGAAGTGCCATTCGTAGACCACGAATTTGAAGTCCTTCAGGTCGCCTTTCGCGTCGTAGGACAGGTCGCCGGTCGGGGTCTTGAAGGTGCCGGCGTGGATGGCTTCTGCCACCTTGTCGGCGTCTTCGGACTTGGCGGCCTTGATGCCTTCGGCGATCAGCTGGACAGCCGAGTAGGCCGGGAACACGAACGGACCGCTCGGGTCCTTGCCGTCGGCCTTGATGGCGTCGACGATGGCCTTGTTCGCAGGGTCGGCGTCGAACGACTTCGGCAGGGTGACCAGTAGGCCTTCGGAGGCGCCCTGGGCGATCTGCGAGATGGAATCGTTACCCACGCCTTCCGGGCCCATGAACTTGGCTTTCAGGCCCTTCTCTTGCGCCTGGCGCAGGATCAGGCCCAGCTCCGGGTGGTAGCCGCCGTAGTAGACGAAGTCGACGTTGTTCTGCTTGAGCTTCTGGATGATCGAGGAGAAGTCCTTGTCACCGGCGTTCAGGCCTTCGAAGACGGCGACCTTGGTGCCTTTCTTCTCGAGGGTGGTCTTGACCGCGGTGGCGATGCCTTCGCCGTACTGCTGCTTGTCGTGCAGGACCGCAACGACCTTCGGCTTGACGTGGTCGGCGATGTAGTTGCCGGCGGCCGGGCCCTGGGCGCTGTCCAGGCCGATGGTGCGGAAGACCATCTTGTAGCCACGGCTGGTGATGTCCGGGGAGGTGGCGGCAGGAGTGATCATGATCACGCCTTCGTCTTCGTAGATGTCGGACGCAGGCTGGGTGGAGCTGGAGCACAGGTGGCCGATCACGTACTTGACGCCATCGTTGACCACTTTGTTGGCGACGGCCACGGCCTGTTTAGGGTCGCACGCGTCGTCGTATTCCTTGGCTTCGAGCATCTTGCCATCGACGCCGCCCGCAGCGTTGATGTCCTTGATGGCCTGTTTGGCGCCGACGAACTGCATGTCGCCGTACTGGGTCACCGGCCCGGTCTTGGGACCGGCGATGCCGATCTTGATGGTGTCGGCGGCAAACGAATGGCTGGCGACTCCGGCCAGAACCATCGCGGCAAACAGCTTGGAAATCTTGATCATAGTGCTCCACTCATTCTGTTGTAATTCTTATAGTCCTGAGGCCAGGGCTACAGACCGGGCGGGATCTACGGCCTGGCTACGCCATGCCGTGAGCCCACCTTCCCCCGGAACATGTCCCGGAACTGTACCGGTACAGTGTAGAGCGCTGTCCGAGCGCTTGAAAAGCGGGCGAAAAGCGTCTGTTTCGAGGGGTGTCGCCTGGTCGACATAAAGATACAGAAAAGCGCCATCACTTTGCCGGTATCTGCGGCCCGCCCCCACAAGTTCGGGCCTGATCGACCAAATTACGTATTTGAAACCAGGTTTTTCTGCAAAAATGCCGGCCTTTTTGTTGGACGATCTTTGCGCAGGTAAACCCATGACTGATCAAGTAAGCACCCTCTATGCCAAATTGCTCGGCGAGACCGCCGTCATCGAGTGGAAAGCCCTGGAGCGTTTCTGGGCCAAGGGTGACCTGATTTGGGTCGACCCCAGCCTCGACCTGATCACCGTTGCTGAGGCGATGGCCGAGAATCGCAGCGAGATCTTCGCCAAGTGGCGTAGTGATGGCACTGTCGGGCCGGTTTCCGCCGAGCAGGCGCTCGACCTGCAAACCCGCGATCCAGAGATCTGGGCGGTGGTGGTTTCGCCGTTCATCGTGATCCAGACGAAGAAAGCGGAATAAGCACGCGCTTTTTTAGTGCGCAAAAACACGCAGGCGCCCCGCTCTGGTGCGTGTTGACGCTCACGTAAGGTGGAAGTTGGTAACAGTGGCGGGGTGATTTGGCGGGGCGGTAACAGTTTACGGCATGCGTAATGTACGCAAGATCAATCGCGGGGCAAGCCCGCTCCCACGAGATTCACATAGCTTCTCGTGGGAGCGGGCTTGCCCCGCGATCGTTTTCAGTAATCCACGCGCCCGGTATGGCTGTTCAACGAAATCACCCGGGTCTTGCCGATGCGATGGCGGAAGATCTCGCGCAGGTACTTCACCGCCTTTTTCACGCACTCGCGCGACAGGCGGATATCGTTGATCGACACGAAGCGGCTCTTGTCGTTGATCAGCTCGCGGTACTTCTTCTCGTACATCGGCTTGATCGCGTACCAGTTGGTGTCGAGGATCTTCGCCGGGTTCTCGAACTCGTTGAGCAGGTCGTCGATGCTGTCCTCGTCGAAGTGCTCGCTGGTGATGAACTCCAAGATCGCGTTGTCCATGGTGTCGTCGAAGCGGTACGGGTTGCGCGCGAAGCAACGCTTGATGAACGCCACGATCAGGGTCAGGAAGTCGTCCGACAGGCACGGGCTCTTGGCGATCAGGGTGGTCAGCGACAGGTTGGCCGAGGCGCCGATCACCAGCGCGTAACGCTTGAGCGTGGTGTTGGGGAACAGGCTGTTGAGGTGGGTCTTGAGCCGGTTCAGGTCCATGTACGACAGCTTGTAGTCCTTGGGCAACGAGACGATCGACACCACCGACGAGCAGTTCTTGAAGAAGTGCAGGTCGTGCAGGGCCGCGGCGTCGTAGCCTGAGGCCTGGTACTGCTCCAGCGCGGCGCGGTAGCGGCGCGACTCGATCGGCAGCAGGCTGATGCCCTCGATGGCCTGGGTCTGCTTGTTGAAGTGGGGCAGGTCGATGGAGCGGAAGAACAGGTCGTCGATGTCCAGACGCGGCTGCTCGCGCTCGAACACCTTGAACTTGTCCGATCCCGCCGGTGGCACTTCCGGCACCACCGATTCGGCGTAGGCGATGGCCACCGGGCCGGCCAGGCTCATGAACAGGTCGTTGGCGTCCAGGCGGATGGTCTCGCCGATGTCGATGCCGGCGCGACGGAAGTAGTTCTGGTCGTAGTCGGTGGTCACCGCCTGGGCGGTGAGGATGTTGAAGATCTGCTGGGAGATGTACTGGTTGGCGTGCTTCTCCATGGCGTTGACGTCGATGTTCTGGATCGTACCGTCATCGCTTTCTTCGGCGTAGCGCATGATGTCGTTGGAGATCAGCATCATCGCGTTCCACGGGCGGATGCGGCCCATGACGCTGGCTTCGCTGCTGTCTTCATTGTCGAAGTTGTACGAGAAGTCCCATTCCTCCGACAGGTACTTGCACAGCAGGCGGCCGGCGTTGATGTGCAGTGCCTCGGACATCTCGCTGCGGTGGTCGGAGGCATTGGGCAGCACGCAGATGCCGCTGGTGAAGATCGGTTCGAAGACGAACGAGTGCCCGCTCTTGCCGTCGTTCTCGTCGGCCGGCTTGGTGTCGAAGGTCTTGTTCATATACGAGTATTGCTGGGCCAGGCCGAATTCCGAGGCCATGCCCGAGCCGGTGCCGCCGCCGGCGCTGAAGATGTAGAAGTACAGGCGCGACTGGTTGGCCTTGATGCCGCAGGAGTCGATCAGGTATGAGTGGATCAGCTTCCAGTCGGCGCTGGAGAAGCGCTGGGTGTCCTTGTTGAGGATGATCTTGGCCAGGTACTGGCCGAGGATCGGCGCGTTGCCGGCGCCCCCGGCATGCACCTCGGACAGGTCCATGATCTTCATCTTGCTGTAGTCACGCAGGAAGCCGCCGCGCTCGCCCTTGCGCGAGAAACGGATGCGTCCGGCGATGTCCTTGTCCAGGTCGCCCAGCATGACCAGCGGCTCGACCAGGAACACCGGTTTGGCGGCCTTGTTCTGCACCAGGCGCAGGTTCTGGCGGATCCAGCGCGCCGGGCTGTAGCCGGCCTCGCCCTTGAAGCGGTCCTCGTTGTTGAACTCGTTGAGGAAGAAGGTGCGGGCGTTGTACACCAGCTCCGCCACGTCCAGGGCGATGTTCGAGCCGCAGCGGCCCAGGCCGATCAGGCACACCGACGGGAACTGCTGCTCCAGGCGCAGCTGGTCCTCGTCCTCGACGTGCAGGTTCGGCGGGAACACCAGGTCGCGCAGGCCGTCGAGGTTGTCGAGGATGCGCTGGATGTCCTGCTCGGTGAAGTACAGGTACTGCTGCGCCGGCGTGCTGCGGGCGGCGGGTAGGTCTCGAGCACTGCCGGCGGTCAGCGAGGTGGGGCTGAGGGTCGGCTCGGGAGCCGCATTGGCAGAAGTGTTCGTAGAGGTCATAGTGCGCCATTTGCCTGGAGTGGTTGGCTTCCCGGTGATGTATGTCATCTGGCCATCACGGAGAAATTTCGCGACTTTATCAGTGCGTCTTTTTCTTGTGCGATAGGGGGTCTCCTTAGGCGGACTAAGGTTTTTCCCTTCGCACTCGCATTGCATCGTCCGTTTGTCACGCTTCTTTAATCTGGAGTCGCTCATGAGTACTGCATTGCCTTCGCTGGGGTTTGCCGGGATTGGCCTGATGGGGCTGCCGATGTGTCGTCGGCTGCTGGCCGCCGGGTATCCGCTGACCGTGTGGAACCGCAGCCCGGACAAGTGCGCCGAGCTGGTCGCCGCCGGTGCGCGACTGGCCGCCAGCCCCGCCGAGCTGTGCCAGGCGACGGACATGGTGCTGCTGTGCCTGGCCGACACGGCGGTGGTGCGGGAGGTGGTGTTCGGCGAGCAGGGTATCGCCCAGGGCGGGCGCAGCGGTCAGTTGCTGGTGGACTTCTCCAGCCTTGAGCCGACCGCCACCCGAGAGATGGCCGCCGAGCTGGCTGCCCTGTGCGGCATGGCCTGGCTCGATGCGCCGGTATCCGGTGGCACGCCGGGGGCCGAGGCCGGCACCCTGGCGATCATGGTCGGTGGCGAGGCCGATGATCTCGAGCGGGCTCGGCCGGTGCTGCTGACCCTGGGCCAGCGGGTCACGCACATGGGCGCGGTGGGCGCCGGCCAGGTGACCAAGGCGTGCAACCAGATGATCGTGGCCTGCAATGCGCTGGTGATCGCCGAGGTAGTGGCGCTGGCCGAGCAGTCAGGGGTCGATGCGGGGCTGATTGCCGAGGCGCTGGCGGGTGGGTTTGCCGACTCCAGGCCGCTGCAGATCCTTGCCCCGCAAATGGCCGAGAGCCGCTTCGAGCCGGTCAAGTGGCACGTGCGCACCTTGCTCAAGGACCTCGACACCGCGGTGAAATTTTCCCGCGAGCAGGGCTCGGCGACGCCGCTCAGTGGCCTCGCCGCACAATTGATGCGCCTGCACGGTAGCCAGGGTTATCTGCAAAAAGATCCGGCGACCCTGGTAGCGCTGTATCGCAACAAGGACTGAGCTCGCCCGGCTGGCGGTCGAGCCGTTCTAGAATCGGCCGCAGCTCGGACAGCGGCACCGGCCGGCTGAGCAGGTAGCCCTGCAGGTAGTCGCAACCGTGGCTGGCGAGGAACTCGTGCTGCTCGACGGTCTCGACGCCCTCGGTGACCACCTTCAGGTGCAGGGTGTGGGCCATGATGATGATCGCCTGGACGATCTCCCGGTCTTTCTGGCTGCCCGGCACGTCCTGGATGAACGAGCGGTCGATCTTCAGCACGTCCAGCGGCAGGCGCTTGAGGTAGGCCAGTGACGAATAGCCGGTGCCGAAGTCGTCGATCGACAGCGCCACGCCCTGGGCGCGGATGCGCTTGAGCAGGCTGATGGTGTGATGGATGTCGCCCATCAGCGCGTTTTCAGTGACCTCCAGTTCCAGCTGGCGTGGCGCCAGGCCGGCCTGGAACAGCGCCATTTCCACCTCGGTGGCCAGCTCTTCGCGGCCGAGGGTGAGCGCCGAGCAGTTTACCGTGACCTTCAGTTCGCCATAGCCATGGCGATTGAGCTGGGCCAGGTCCTCGCAGGCCCGGCGCAGCACCCACAGGTCCAGCTCGGCGATCAGGCCGTTGGCCTCGGCGATGCAGATGAAGCGGTCAGGGCTGAGCAGGCCATGTTGCGGATGCTGCCAGCGCACCAGGGCCTCGAGCTTGGCCACCTGGCCGCTGCGCAGGTCGAAGATCGGCTGGTAGTGCACGCACAGGCCGCGTTCCTCGAACAGCGCCACGCGCAGTTCCTCCTCCAGCTGCAGCTCCAGGGTGGCGCGGGTCTTCAGGCCGTTGTTGAAGAAGTTCAGGCTGTTGCGCCCGCAGCCCTTGGACTGGTACAGCGCCAGGTCGGCGTTTTTCAGCAGTTCCTCGGTGCTCTGGCCGTCGTCGGGGAAGATGCTGATGCCGATGCTGGTGGTCATCACCATGCGCCGGCCCGCCAGGTCGATCGGCTCCTTCATCCGCTGCATGATGCGCTGGGCCAGGTGGCGGGCCTCGTCGCGGCTGTTGAGGCTGGTGACGATGCAGAACTCGTCGCCACCGAAGCGCGCCACCAGGTCCTGGCCGCGGGTGGCGGCCTTGATATGGCCAGCGATGACCTTGAGCAACTCGTCGCCGGCGGCATGCCCGAGGCTGTCGTTGATGCGTTTGAAATGGTCGATGTCGAGGAACATCACTGCCAGCATGCCTTCATGGGCGGTCTGTTCGGCCAGGCGCTCGGCGAACACCTGGTTGAAGCCGCGGCGGTTGACCAGGTTGGTCAGGGCATCGTAGTGGGCGGCCTGCTGCAGCGAGGCCCGAGCCTGGTCGAGCTGGCTGAGCAACACATTGACCCGGCGCAGGTCGTGCTCCTTGCTCTGCAGCTTCTTGTCGGCCAGCGCCGCGCTGATGCTGCCACCGCTGATCAGCAGGGTGATGACGGCGATGGTCAGCGCCAGCTGCAGGCTGTTGTCGGCCGAAGGCAGGCGCAGGGCGGTTTCGCCGGGAATCACCAGGGTCATGGCGGCCATGCCGGTGAAATGGGTCAGCACGATACCGCCGGCCATCAGCAGGCTGGCGCCGTACTTGAGCAGCAGGTGCAGGGTGCCGCTGCCCTTGTTGAAATAACGGGCCATCAGCAGCGCCAGCAGGCTGGCGAGCACGGCGATGGCGATGGAGGCGAGCAGCAGGCCGGTCTGGTAGTACTGCTGGGCGCTGGTCTGCAGGGCGGCCATGCCGGTGTAGTGCATGAGGCTGATGCCCAGGCCGATGAACAGCGCGGTCTGCAGGTAGTGGCGCAGGCGCATTTCGCTGCGGTTGAGGCTGTTCATCGCCAGCCAGGCGGCGAGCAGGGCCACCAGCAGCGACAAACCGGTCAGCGGCGCGTCGAAGTGGATCTCCAGCGGTGCCTGGAACGCCAGCATGCTGATGAAGTGCATGGCCCAGATCCCGCCCGCCAGGCAGCAGGCCCCGAGCACCCGCCATTGCCGACGGGCGAAGCGGTCCTCGCAGTGGCTCTGGCGTTCGCTCATGTCCAGGGTGGCGAAACAGGCGGCGCTGGCCACGATGAAGGCGAGCAGCACCAGGAAGGGGTTGTGTCGGCAGTCGAGGATGATCTGTCCGGTCGCCGGCAGCTCGGCGAACAATTGCAGTCCCAGCCACTCCATTGCAGGCCTCTTCGTCGAGTCTTCACTCGTCCCCAAAAAGCACGGATGGAGACTGTTCCTGCTGGAGTATAGGAACGGGTGCTTAAGCCTTCCTGATTAATGGCACTTTGGTTTCTACCATTTGGATATGAAGGCAATAGCTGGATGGTCTAAATGGATGCCGCTGAACCGCACAAACCCTGTAGGAGCGGCCTTGTGCCGCGAAAGGGCCGCGCAGCGGCCCCGGCGATCTTTGCATGAACGCTGAAATCCTGGGGCTGCTTTGCAGCCCTTTCGCGGCACAAGGCCGCTCCTACAGAGGATGCGTGAATCCTGATCAACCCGCGACAAGCACTCGGATCGCCTCAAGACGCAGCGCCGCTTTTTCCAGCGCCGCCAGCCCTTCTTCACGCTGCTTGCGCAGGGCATCGATCTCGCTGTCACGCACGCTCGGGTTCACGGCCTTCAGTGCGGTCAGGCGCGCCAGTTCCTCGTCGGCCTCGGCGGTGAGCCGCTGGCGGGCCTGGGCCACGCGTTCGTCGTGGGTCGGCAGGACCTTGGCCTCGCCGGCGGCGATGCGCTTGGCCAGCACGTCGCGCTGGGCCTGGACGAACTTGTTGGCGCTGGCCTTGGGCACGCTTTCGAGCTGGTCATTGAGGGTTTCGAACGCCACCCTCGGGCCCAGGTCGTTGCCGTTGGTGTCCAGCAGGCAACGCAGCGCCGCCGGCGGCAGGTAGCGGCCCAGCTGCAGGCTGCGGGGGGCGACCACTTCACTGACGTAGAGCAGTTCGAGCAGCACGGTACCGGGCTTGAGCGCCTTGTTCTTGATCAGCGCAACCGCGGTGTTGCCCATCGAACCGGACAGCACCAGGTCCATGCCACCCTGGACCATCGGGTGTTCCCAGGTGAGGAACTGCATGTCCTCGCGCGACAGCGCCTGGCCACGGTCGTAGGTGATGGTCACGCCTTCGTCGTCGCCCAGCGGGAAGCTGGCGTCGAGCATCTTCTCGCTCGGCTTGAGGATCAGGGCGTTTTCCGAATGGTCCTCGCTGTCGATACCGAAGGCGTCGAACAGGGTTTCCATGTAGATCGGCAGGGCGAACTGGTCGTCCTGTTCGAGAATGGCCTCGACCAGCGCCTGGCCTTCGCCGGCGCCGCCGGAGTTGAGCTCCAGCAGGCGGTCGCGGCCGGTGTGCAGCTCGGCTTCCAGGCGCTCGCGCTCGGCGCGGGCCTCGGCTACCAGCTTGTTCCAGCTCTTCTCGTCACTGTCGGCCAGCAGCGGCAGCAGGCGCGGGCCGAACTGGTGCTGCAGGGCGTTGCCGGTCGGGCAGGTGTTGAGGAAGGCGTTGAGGCCTTCGTGGTACCACTGGAACAGGCGCTCCTGCGGGCTGTCCTGCAGGTACGGGATGTGCAGCTGGATCGTGTGCTTCTGGCCGATCCGGTCGAGACGGCCGATGCGTTGCTCGAGCAGGTCGGGGTGGGCCGGCAGGTCGAACATCACCAGGTGATGGGCGAACTGGAAGTTGCGGCCCTCACTGCCGATCTCGGAGCAGATCAGCACCTGGGCGCCGAACTCCTCGTCGGCGAAGTAGGCGGCGGCGCGGTCGCGCTCGAGAATGCTCATGCCTTCATGGAACACCGTGGCCGGTATGCCGGAGCGCACGCGCAGGGCGTCTTCCAGGTCCATGGCGGTCTCGGCGTGGGCGCAGATCACCAGGACCTTGGTGCGCTTGAGCATCTTCAGGGTGTCGATCAGCCAGTCGACCCGTGGGTCGAAGCGCCACCAGCGCTCATCGTCGCCGGTCTCGCCCTGGGCCTGGAAGGCCACTTCCGGGTACAGCTCGGCGCGCTCGCCCGAGGGCAGCTCGGCGTAGGCGTCGGGGTTGGCCAGCGGGTAGGGGTGCAGCTGGCGCTCGGGGAAGCCCTGGATCGCCGCGCGGGTGTTGCGGAACAGCACGCGGCCGGTGCCGTGGCGGTCGAGCAGCTCGCGGATCAGGCGGGCGCTGGCCTGGCTGTCGCCATCGCTGACCGCGGCCAGCAGGGCTTCGCCTTCGGCACCGAGGAAGCCCTGGATGGTGGCGTGGGCCTTGGCCGACAGACGGCCTTCGTCGAGCAGTTCCTGCACCGCTTCGGCGACCGGGCGATAGTTTTCGCTCTCGGCGCGGAACGCGGCCAGGTCGTGGAAACGGTTGGGGTCGAGCAGGCGCAGGCGGGCGAAGTGGCTGTCCTGGCCAAGCTGTTCCGGGGTGGCGGTGAGCAGCAGCACGCCCGGGATGACCTGGGCCAGTTGCTCGACCAGCGCGTACTCGGCGCTGGCCTGTTCCTCATGCCAGACCAGGTGGTGGGCCTCGTCGACCACCATCAGGTCCCAGCCGGCGGCGAACAGCGCGTCCTGGGCCTTCTCGTCCTCGACCAGCCACTCCAGGGCGACCAGCGCCAGCTGGGCATCCTCGAACGGGTTGCTGGCGTCGCTCTCGATGAAGCGCTCGGCGTCGAACAGTGCCACCTGCAGGTTGAAGCGCCGGCGCATTTCCACCAGCCACTGGTGCTGGAGGTTCTCGGGCACCAGGATCAGCACGCGGTTGGCGCGCCCGGACAGCAGCTGGCGGTGGATCACAAGGCCCGCCTCGATGGTCTTGCCCAGGCCCACTTCGTCGGCCAGCAGGACCCGTGGGGCGATGCGGTCGGCCACTTCACGGGCGATGTGCAGTTGGTGGGCGATGGGCTGGGCGCGCACGCCGCCCAGGCCCCACAGCGACGAGAGCATCTGCTTGCTGGTGTGCTGCAGGGTGTTGTAGCGCAGCGAGAACCACGACAGCGGGTCGATCTGCCCGGCGAACAGGCGATCGCTGGCCAGGCGGAACTGGATGAAGTTCGACAACTGCGTCTCGGGCAGCGTGCGCGGCTGGTTCTGGCCGTCGATGCCGTGGTAGACCATCAGGCCGTCGATGTCCTCGACTTCCTGCACGGTCAGCTTCCAGCCTTCGAAGTGGGTGATCAGGTCGCCGGGCGAGAAACGCACGCGGGTCAGCGGCGCATTGCGTAGCGAGTACTGGCGGGTGTCGCCCGTGGCCGGGTAGAGCACGGTCAACAGGCGGCCATCCTGCGCCAGGATGGTCCCAAGACCGAGCTCGGCTTCGCTGTCGCTGATCCAGCGTTGCCCCGGTTGATACTGCTGCGCCATACTGCCAAAACTCCCGCGATGAAAAAGCCGACTATGTTAACGGATCGGCTTCGCCAGACCAATGAATGTGAAGAGTCTAGCGCTTTCATCGACGAACACCGTCCCGTCACGAGGGCCACGCGCCAACATGGTTGCCAAGCACCGCTGGTTGAACGTCACCCTGGGCCTGGGCAGCCTCGCGCTGCTGGCCGCCTGCGAACAGAAGAGCTTCGAGGTCCTGCCGCCGATCCCGGTCGAGCAACTGGAGGTGCTCGGTGTGCAGACGCCGATCAAGAGTGTGCACTTCCACGACCGTGAGGGCGAAGGCCTGCTGGTGCTGAGCCGGGCCGATGGTCAGGCCACCGACCCCGACACCGAGGAGGAAGTCGACAAGGTGGTGCTCAAGGCCACCTTGTATGGCCGTGCCGCCGGCGGTGATGCCTTCAAGCCGCGCTGGCAGATCGAGCAGGAGACCACCTGCGCCGGGCTGGACCTGGACGTCGACTTCTATACCGATGTCAGCGATGTCGGTGACTTGAACAAGGATGGCGTCGCCGAAGTGACCGTGGCCAGCCATGCCTTCTGCGGCGGCGGCATCGACCCCCACGACATCGCCATCGAGATGCGTGAGGGCCAGGCGATCTACACCATTACCGGCCAGTCGCTGATCAGCCCGCCGGGTGAAGACGCATTCGGTGGCGAGCGCGAGGACAGCGCCTCGCTCAAGAGCGCCCCGCAGGTCGTGCGCGAGCACATGGACGCGGTCTGGCAACAGGTCTACAAGCGGCCCTGGAGCGAGTCGAGCGCCGCGCCCGACGACGAGCCGGACGACGAGGCCGAGTAAGCCCGCGCTATACTCAAGCGCAGTGCGGCGCTGTGACACGCCGCACACCTTCGACCGCGGGCATTCAAGGCGGCGCACCACCAGCCGATAACAAGGCTACAGGAGACCCACCATGCTGCCGCCGATCATCCCGCTCAGTGCCGCCCCCGTGACCTCGCAACAGGATCCGGTCAAGCCGCCGCCGACCATCCCGCCGGTGGTGCCCGCGCAGCCGACCTCCAGCGACGGCACCATTGACCTGAAGAATCATCGCGATCCCGAAGAGCAGGCCCTGCTGCTGCGCGACGAGCAACGCCGTCAGCAAAAAAGGCGCAAGCAGGCTGAAGGCGATCGGTACGAGGCCGTGCCGGGCGAAGAGCTCAATGCCGACAACACCGTGCCGGTGGCGCCGATGGGCGAGCGCACGCGCCAGGGGCTGCTGGTGGATATCGAAGTCTGACTAGTCAGCGCTGTTGCTTGCCTTCATCATTAAGGCCTCTGCTGTCCGTCGAGCCCGCCATGAGCCAAGACAACCTGATCGATTTCGGCGCTGAACGCGCCAAACGCATCCACGACCTCAACGACAAGCGCCTGAACGACATGCGCCAGGCCTTCGAGCAGGCCATGCCGCTGGCCCAGGCCAAGAAGAAAAAGCCCAAGGGCAAACCCAAGAAACGCTGAAACTTGATGCAGGTCAACCCTGCACCCGCCTCGCGCGCCCGGCTCCGGGCGCCATTGACGCCGGTCAATTTTCCCCCTCCCGGCATTGGTTACCTTGCACCCATCGGATGACGGCACATCAAGGGAGGGGCCGACATGTTCTTCGACAACGTGGTTATCGCCGGTGTGGTAACGGTCGGGTTGATGTTGGCGTTCTTCGCCGGTCTGGGCATTTTCATCTGGAAGGACTCGAAAAAGCGCAATCAGCGCTGATCCTTCCCGATTCACGAGCACGCAAGGCATTTAGGGCGACTTCGGTCGCCCATTTTTTTTGCCTGGGTTTTCATCGCGGGGGCTTGCCGACGTGCGGGGCGCATCCATCTCAGGGCTGCTGGGCGGTCGCCGCCAGCACGATCTCGCGAATGCACACCTGCTGCGGCTGCTGGTAGGCCCAGACGATCGTCCCGGCCACATCCTCGGCGCTCAGTACCACGCCGCCCATGTCATTGGCCTTCCACGCCTCGTAGTCGCGCTTGATGCCCTCGTCGGTGGTGTGTCCGAGCAACTCGGTTTCCACCGCGCCCGGCGCAATGGTCACTACCCGCACATTGTGCGGCGCCAGCTCCTCGCGCAGGTTCTCCGACAGCCCGTGCACGGCGAACTTGCTGCCCACATAGGCCACATGGTTGGGGAAGGTCTTGCGCCCGGCCACGGAGCTGACGTTGATCAGCGTGCCGTGGCGCCGCTCGATCATCCCGCCGAGCAGCGCATGCACACCGTTGAGCAGGCCCTTGACGTTGATGTCGAACATGCGCTCCCACTGCTCCGGATTCTGCTCGTGCATTTGCCCCAGCAACATCACGCCTGCGTTGTTCACCAGGGCATCGGCCGGGCCGTACAGCGTTTCGGCCTCGGCCACGGCGGCCACCAGCGCCGCCCGGTCGCGGATATCCACGGCGCGGCACAGGCAATCGGGGAGTGCCAGCGCCTCGAGGCGTTCCAGGCGTCGGGCGATCAGCAGCAGCGGATGCCCCGCAGCGCTAAAGCGCTGGGCGGTGGCGGCGCCGATACCGGAGCTGGCGCCAGTGACGATGATCAGGGGTTTGTTCATGCTTGCCTCCAAGGCATAATCACTTTCGATGGCCAGGATTCTAGATAGCGCTCGCGGCCATGAAAAACGGCTTATTTCTCTGGCTGGCATCGGTTCTATCTATGGATATCCGTCATCTCAAGGCATTCATCGCGGTCTTCGAAGCGCGCAACATCACTGTAGCCGCCCAGCGTTTGTGCGTGGCCCAGCCGACCTTGTCGGTGACCATTCGCCAGCTGGAGGAGGATCTGGGGGCCGAACTGTTCCTGCGCCAAGCCCGCGGGGTCGAAGTCAGCGAACAGGCCCGCGAGCTGTATCCCCAGGCCTGTCGCATGGTGGCCGAGGCCGAGGCCCTGTGCCTGCGGTTTCGCCAGGGGCAGGAGCGGGTGCCACTGGCGCTGGGCATCGAGGCCGACATCGCGCCGGCCCAGGTCGAGGCCTGCGTGCGCCTGGCCAGCCAAGCGGTGGCGGGGTTGCAGTTGACCCTGCTGGAAGGCTGCGACGGCGACGCTCGCCTGGCCGACGAGGCCCAGCGTTGCGAGGATGAATTGTTCCTGCCGCTGTGGGAGGAAGCGTTCGTGCGGGTGATGGCCACCGGCAGCCAGCCGGACGGGTGCTGGATCACCTGCCCGCAGCACCCGTCGCACCAACGCTTGATGGGCTTGTATGACGGGGGCGAGCAGGTCGGCCAGGCCGGTTCGTTGCAACTGGCCCTGGCCATGGTCGCCGCCGGGCAGGGCGCGGCCTGGTTGCCGCAGTCGCTGGTCGAGCGTTGCCCGGGTGTCTACTGGCAGCCGGGCAGTGGCCTGACGCTGCGGCGTCGGGTCGGGTTGTGCATGTCCCATGAGGCCTTGGCACTGCCCGCCGTGGCGGCGCTGCATCAGGCCCTGAGCCGTGCTTGAAGGGTGGTAGGCGTTTCTACGTGTAGGAGCGGCCTTGTGCCGCGAACGGGCTGCGGAGCAGCCCCGGGATTTCGGCGTTGATGCAAAGATTGCCGGGGCTGCTGCGCAGCCCTTTCGCGGCACAAGGCCGCTCCTACACAGGAACGGCGCATCGACTGGGCAACGCGTGCCTAGAGAAACATCCCCCCAGACACCTCCAGCCGCTGCCCCGTGATCCAGCCATTACCATCCCCCAGCAACAGGGCGATGGCCGCACCGATATCGTCGGGCAGGCCGACGCGTCCCAGCGCCGTGTTGCCGGCGATGTAGTCATTGACCTGCTGGTTGTCGCGCACCACGCCACCGCCGAAGTCGGTCTCGATGGCGCCCGGTGCGAGAATGTTCACGCGGATGCCGCGCGCGCCCAGCTCCTTGGCCTGGTAGCGGGTCAGCACCTCCATGGCGCCTTTCATGGCCGCATAGGCGGCGTAGCCGGGCAGGGCGAAGCGGGTCAGGCCGGTGGAGATGTTGACGATGCGTCCGCCGTCGGCCAGCAGCGGCAGCAGGCACTGGGTGAGGAAGAACGGCCCCTTGAGCTGGATGTTCAGCAACTGGTCGAACTGCGCCTCGCTGGTCTCGCTGAACGGCACGTTCAGGCCGATGCCGGCGTTGTTCACCAGGAAGTCCAGCTGACGACGGCCGAACTGTTGTTCGAGGATGTCGCCCAGACGCTCGGCGAAAGCGGCAAAGCTGGCGCTGTCACTGACATCCAGTTGCAGCATGGCGGCGCGCACGCCGGCCTGCTCCAGCGAGGCGGCCACGGCGTGGGCCTCGTCGGCCTTGCTGTGGTAGGTGCCGATGATGTCGATGCCGCGAGCGGCCAGGTGCTCGGCGGTGTTCTTGCCCAGGCCGCGGCTGGCGCCGGTGATCAGTGCGATCTTGCGAGTCATGTCGGTTACCTCGGTGGGGTGGTGGTTGAATGACAGGTTATTGATCGGTTGATGGCTGTTAAATCCACGGATTCCGGAAATACTGTTCGTATTGAATGGACAATCGGAGTCCGTGATGAACAAGCTGGAGCTGTTGCGCACCTTTGTCAGGGTCAGCGAACTGAGCAGTTTTACCTTGGCCGGCGAAAGCCTGGGCCTGCCGCGCTCGACCGTCTCCGAACAGGTGCGTGCGCTGGAGCGGTTGCTCGGCACGCGCCTGTTCAACCGCACCACGCGACGGGTGCAGACCACCCAGGACGGTGCCTTGCTCTACGAGCGCAGCAAGGACCTGTTGTCGGGCATGGACGAGATCGAAAGCCTGTTCAGCGCCGACGATGCCGAGCTGGCCGGGCGCCTGCGCATCGACCTGCCGACCATGATGGCGCGGCGGCTGATCGTGCCGGCGCTGCCAGGGTTTCTCGAGCGTTTCCCGCGTCTGGAAGTGGAGCTCAGCTGCACCGACCGCCAGGTCGACCTGCTGCGCGAAGGCTTCGACTGCGTGATGCGCATCGGCGCGCTCAGCGACCTTGACGTGGTCGCCCGCCCGGTGGGGCGCCTGAGCATGCGCAACTGTGCCAGTCCCGCCTACCTCGAGCGTCACGGCGTGCCACGGAACCTGCTGGACCTGGCTGGCCATCGGCTGGTCCACTATGTGCGCAACCTCGGTGCCCGCAGCGCCGGGTTCGAATACGAGCAGGAGGGCGAGCTGCGCTTCCAGGCCATGGCCGGCGTGGTCACGGTGAACAATGCCGAAGCCTACTCCGCCGCCTGCCTGGCCGGACTCGGGCTGATCCAGGTGCCGGCGGTAGGTGTCGATGAACACTTGCGCAACGGTGAACTGGTATCGCTGCTCGAGCCCTGGCAGGCGCGAGCCATGCCAGTGTCGCTGCTGTATGCGCGGCAGCGCCATGTGCCGCGCCGGGTCCAGGCGTTCATGAACTGGCTGGAGGCGCTGCTGGCGTCGCAGGTCGACCCGGTGGCGGCGCCGACCGACTCGAGCACAACAGGTTGAGAAAGCGTGGCGAAGGTTCCGGCAGTTGCGTTAGGCTGGCACCTGCGCGTCGCCCGCCAGAGGTGACCGTTCCCTGCGTGCGTCACTTCCGAATTTTGCGAGGTTACGCCATGGCCATCACTTCCCAGGACATCTGCAACGCCGCCGACCAGCTAAAGGGCTTTGTCGGCTTCCACGGCAAGCGCGGCATTCATATCGTGCGGTTTTCCGAAGATTCGTTCGGCATGGACGTCGCCGACGACAGCATCATCCCCTGCAACGAGTTCGTCTGGCGCCCCGAGGCCGACACGCGCATGGCCTTGTGCCGGGAGCGCCTGGCCTTGCTGCTGGAGCAGCACGTGGACGACCGGCTGAACATCGGCGAGCCGCTGCGTATCTACCTCAAGCGCACCGACCTGCCGGAGATCATGGCCGAGCGCAGCCTGCGCTGAAGGCATGCATCAAGAGGGACTCAGGATACATCCTGCTGGCGCACCTCCCGGCCCGCCAGCAGCGCCTCGAAGCCCGCCCGGTCCACCGGCTTGCTCAGGTAGTAGCCCTGGACCTCATGGCACTGCTCCCTGTCCAGCGCCTGTAACTGCTGCTCGGTCTCCACCCCCTCGGCGGTGACCGTCAGCCCCATGGCCTTGCCCAGGTTGATGATGGCCTGCACCACCGCACGGTCGTTGCCGTTTTGGCTGCTGAGCCCGGCAATGAAGCGCTTGTCGATCTTGATGCTGTCGAAGGGGTAGGTGCGCAGGTAACCCAGCGACGAGTAACCGGTACCGAAATCGTCCATGTTCAGGCGCACGCCCAGCTCCTTGAGCGCGAGCATGGTGCCCAGGGCGCCTTCGATGTCGTTGAGCATCACGTTCTCGGTGATCTCCAGTTCCAGGCGCTGGGCCGGGAAGCCGGTGTCCAGCAGCACCTGGCGCACATCGGCGACCACATCGCTGCGGGAGAACTGCGCCGGCGACAGGTTGACCGAGACCAGCAGCTCGTCGGGCCAGTCGCGGGCATTGCGGCAAGCCTCGGCCAGCACCCAGCGACCAAGAGGCACGATCAGGTCGCTCTGCTCGGCTAGCGGGATGAAGGTGTCCGGCCCGAGCAGGCCTTCCTCGGGATGCTGCCAGCGCAACAAGGCCTCCACCGATACGATGCTCAGGTCGTCCAGGCGGTAGCGCGGTTGGTAGTGCAGGACGAACTCGTGCTGCTTGATCGCCCGGCGCAGGTCGTTTTCCAGTTGCCGGCGGTACTGGATCTGCTGGTTCATCTCCGGCGAGAAGTAACGCCAGGTGTTCTTGCCGTCGGCCTTGGCCTGGTACAGGGCAATGTCGGCGCAGCGGATCAACTCGCCGGCATCGTAGCCCTGGACCCGGGTTTGGGCGATGCCGATGCTGGCGCCGATGTGCAACTGGTGCTCCTCGTAGGCGATGGGTTGCTGCAGCAGGTCGAGCAGGCGGGCGCAGAAGCGGTCGATCTCGCTGCGGTTGTCCAGGCCATGCAGCACCAGGACGAACTCGTCGCCGCCCAGGCGGGCGACCAAGTCACCGTCGCGGGTGGTGTCGCGCAGGCGGCCGGCCACCTCCTGCAGCACCGCGTCGCCGGCCGGGTGGCCGAGGGAATCGTTGATCGGCTTGAAGCTGTCCAGGTCGAGCAGCAGCAAGGTCAGCGGCGGTGAGTCGCTGCCGCGCAACAGCGCCTGCTCGAGGTGGCGCGACAGCTTGTTGCGGTTGGCCAGGCCAGTCAGGGCATCGTGCATCGACAGGTGCTGGATACGGGCATGGGCGGCGACCTCGTCGGTGATGTCACTGGCGGTACCGCGAAAGCCGGCGAGCTTGCCCTCGTAGACGATCGAGCGCGCCGAAACGCGGCAGTAGCGGTTCTGCCCGTTGGCGTCATCGTAGTTGCAGCGCAGGTTGGCCAGTTGCTGCGGGTTTTCGTCGGCCTGGCTGTCGAGCCAGGGCAGCAGGGGCGTGGTGTCGCAGGCCAGCAGCTGGTTGAGCGGCTGGCCTATCCAGTCCTCGAGCCGGTAGCCGGTGACGCTGACAAAGCGCTGCGACAGGTAGGTCAGGCGGTGCTGGCGGTCGGTTTCCCAGATCCAGTCCGACGCGGCCTCGGCCACCGCGCGAAAGCGCTGCTCGCTGGCCTCCAGGGCGCGGTTGCTCTGTTGCAGGCGCAACAGGCTGTCGTCGATGGCGCGGGAGCTGCGCAGGGCATGGCGGAACAGGTACAGCAGCACCAGGCCGAGTACCAGCAGCACCGCCAGCAGCGGCGGCAGGAAGGCGTGAAGCAGCTGGCGACCCGGCAGCGGCGTGTTCCAGGCCAGGTGATAGCCGGTTTCGCCCAGGGCGATGTGCGGTTGTCCGGCCTGGGCTGCGCTGTTCTTCTCCAGGCGCATGCCGGTCAGGCCCGCGCCCTTGCCCAGCACGGCGAGCTTGGCCTCGGTCAGTTGGTCGACGAACACCATCACCGGCGCCTGGCGCACATCTGCCTCGGTCACCTCTTTATCCGGGCGTACCGCCGCTGCGCTGAGCACCGCCGGCCAGCCGTTGAAGCGCACGAAGTGGGTCACCTGCTCGCGGGCCGGGGCAGCCTTGCGCGCCGCGTCGATGATCGCCGCCAGGGGGCTGTCGATATGGGCGCTGGCCGGCGAGTCGGTGGGCTTGCCCTTGAACAGGGCATAGGTGGTGCGGCCATCCTCGACCACGAACACGCCTTCGTAGCCGCTGGCGCTGTACAGCGACTCGCCGACGTTCTTCTCGTCATACGCCCACTGCCAGTCGACCTTGCCTACCAGATGTTCGTAGGCAACGTCCCAGACGGCGTAGCTGGAGAGGAACTGGCGCGAGGCCACCAGCCGCTGCTCCAACGCCTGGGTGGCCTGGAAGGTACTCTGCTCCTGCGCCTGGCGGTCCAGCGTGGCGGCGATGTTGAACAGCGCCACCAGGGTGAACACGCAGGCGAGCCCGAACAGCGCGCAGAAGCCGCCGACCAAGCGGCGCACCTGCACGCGCGAGGTGGGGCTGGAGGATGAAAGGTCGACGTTCCTGTCCATGTACGGGCGACTCCTTCAACTGCTGTCTGCGCCCGGGGCCTGGGCGAGGGTTCAGTCAGGATAGGCCAGCTTGAGCATGGCGGCCTCGCCGCGGGCGAAATTGACCTGGTCGCGGCCCTGGTGCTTGGCGGCGTACAGGGCCTTGTCGGCCTGTTCCAGCCAGTGTTCGGGCGAGGCGAGGGTGGTGCGAAAGTCCGCCAGGCCGATGCTCAGGCTGATGCGCAGGTCCGGCAGTTGCGGGTTGCGGTAGGCGCCGACGCGCTCGCGCAGGCGCTCCATGGCTTGGCAAGCCTGGGCTTCCTGGGCGCCGGGGAGGATCACGCAGAACTCGTCGCCGCCATAGCGCCCGGCCAGGTCGTCCTCGCGCAGGCTGCGCCGCAGTTCCTGGCTGAGCTGGCGCAGCACGCAGTCGCCGACCACATGGCCGTAGGTGTCGTTGATGGTCTTGAAGTGGTCGATGTCGATCAGCGCGATGACCGCCGGCAGGTGTTGTTGCTGGCAGATCTGGAACTTGAGCAGCAGCAGGTCCTTCCACGAACCATGATTGAGCAGGCCGGTGAGGCTGTCGGTGCGGCTCAGGGCGCTGAGGCGGCGCTTGTGCTCGGCCAGCTTGATCGCCAGCTGGTAGCACACCCAGCCCAGGGCCAGGGGGTAGAAGGTGAGCATCGGCAGGCAGGCGAGCACCTGCAACTGCGTGGCCTGGAGCTGCAGGCCGGTGCCGAGCAGGGCGCTGGCCAGCAGCATGCCGCCCAATTGGGCCAACAGCCCGCTCAGCAGCACCCGTTTGCCACCGGCGGCGACGTTGTTCATGGTCATCATCGACAGGATGGTCACCGTGGGCAGCGGGTTGAAATGCATCGCTGCGGTCCAGAACCCGCCCATCAAGGAGTCCAGCAGGATGTTGCGCTGTTCGGCCTGGTAGGGCGTGGCAGAGCGCCGGGCCCATTGATAGGCCACATGGGGCCAGAGCAGGCCATTGAATAGCAACAGGGCCCAGGCCCACTGCGGCGGGTTCAGCGGGGCGATGGCAGCCATCACGCTGAACAGGCCGATCCCCAGGCCGATGATGCGCGGCAGGTAGATGCGCCTGACGAAAGAGAGCCCCTTGCCGCTGCGGTTGTCAATCATGGTTGTCGTTCTTCTGTGGGGCGCCGTTTATCGCATAAGTCGTGTGAATATTGTTGAACAATCGTTCATCGGCGAAAAATGACCTTACAAGCCATTTCACGGTTGATCCGACCCTGTGGAGTAATATGAAGGCTTTCCTTATATGTGGAGTGCTGCTGCTCATGGTCCCCATGGCTACCCCCGCCGGCGAGCCGGCACAGCACCGCGACGGACGCTTTCACAACCAGGTCGAGCTGCCCCGGGATGGCGTGCTCAAGAAGCTGCGCATCGGCGTCAAGTACCTGCTGCTGCGCAAGCCGCCGCAAACCCGGCCAGATGCTACGCTGAGCCTGCAGCCGATGACCCGCCAGCAGGTGGCCGATGCGCCGGATCACAGCCTGTGGCGTCTTGGCCACTCCACGGTACTGCTCAAGCTGCGCGGGCGCTTCTTTATCACCGACCCGGTGTTCGCCGAGCGCGCCTCACCAGTGAAGTGGGCCGGGCCGCTGCGCTTCCATGCGCCGCCGCTGGCGCTCGACGACCTGCCGCCGCTGACTGCGGTGATCCTGTCCCATGACCATTACGACCACCTCGACGAGCAGGCAATTCGCCGGTTGGCGCCGCGCACCGAGCACTTTCTCGCGCCGCTGGGAGTAGGCGACCTGCTCATCGAGTGGGGCGTGCCGCCGGCCAAGGTGCGGCAACTGGACTGGTGGCAGGAGACCGAGGTCGAAGGCGTGCGCTTCGCCGCCACGCCGGCGCAGCACTTCTCCGGGCGTGGGTTGTTCGACAGCAACCGCAGGCTGTGGGCATCCTGGGTGATGATCGACGAAGGGCTGCGGCTGTTCTTCAGCGGCGACACCGGTTACTTCGCCGGTTTTCGCGAGATCGGCGAGCGCTACGGGCCTTTCGACCTGACCCTGATGGAGACCGGCGCCTACAACGTTGCCTGGCCCAATGTGCACATGCAGCCGGAGCAGACCCTGCAGGCGCACCTGGACCTGAAGGGCCGTTGGCTGCTGCCGATCCACAATGGCACCTTCGACCTGTCGATCCACAGCTGGCAGGAGCCCTTCGAACGTATCCTGGCACTGGCCAATGCCGCCCAGGTTGAGCTGAGCACGCCGCAGATGGGCGAGCGGGTCAGCCTCGACTCGCCGCATCCGGGGCAGAACTGGTGGCGACCGCGGCCATTGCCGCAGCGGGGCGGGACGCCCGAGCGGGCGGTTACCGCGCGCTAGATTCTGGTTTGTTTGTCGTCCTTCAATAGTTTCGAGGGCGGCTTGCCGCTGTCGCTGCGCACCTGGGCATGGCTGATCAAGGCGAAAATGAAACTGCCGCCAATGATGTTGCCGGCCAGGGTGGGCAGGGCGAAGTCGAGCCAGAAGGCGCTCCAGCTCTGCTCGCCGGCCCAGACCAGGTAGGACACCTCGACCGAGCCCACTACTATATGCGTGAAGTCGCCGAGGGCCATCAGGTAGGTGATCATCAGGATGATCCAGATCTTGGCGTGCTCCATGGACGGGATCATCCAGACCATGGTGGCGATCATCCAACCCGAGACGATGCCCTTGGCGAACATCTGGCCGATGCCGTTCTCCATCACCTTGCGGCCGACATCGAGGAAGGCGACATCGGTCTTGCTGTCGAAGATCGGCAGTTCGAGCATTACCCAGGCCACCAGCAAGGTGCCAGCCAGGTTGCCGAGCAGGACAATGGTCCATAGGCGTAGAAGACGGCCCAGGTTGGTGAGGGTGGGTGTGGTCATCAGCGGCAGTACGGCGGTCAGGGTGTTTTCGGTGAACAGTTGCTGGCGGGCGAGGATCACCGCCAGGAAGCCTGCGCTATAGCCCAGGCTGGCGACTACCTGTGCGCTGTCGCCTTCGGGCAGGCGTGCGTAGAACAGTCCCATGGCCATCAACGACAGGCCCATGGTCAGGCCGGCTGCCAGCGCCGACCACCACAAGGCGGCCAGGGTGCGTTCCAGTTCCTGGTCGCCCTGGGCGCGTATGATCTCGTGCAGCACCGCCGCCCGGGGCGGCTGGTTGTGGCTGACTTCCTGCTCTTCGTCCGGCGACAGCCCCGGGGTCTTCTCGTTCTGTACATCGCTCATGGCAGCCGCTCCGCTTGCGTGTTTCTCTACAGAGCGGCAATCGCGCCGAATAGTTGCCGAGCGGCCGCCGGATGGCGATCGAAAGTTTTTTCAGATCAAGGTGTTGACTCTGAAATCAAACCGCGTATTATTCGCCTCCTCGCAGCGTTGAACGCCACGAGGCAAGCGGTAAGTTGTTGAGGTTGAAGGTGTTTTGCAAAAAGCAGCTTCGAAAAAAACTTCAAAACAACGCTTGACAGCAAATGAGGAAAGCGTAGAATGCGCGCCTCGGTTGAGACGAAAAGCGCTTAACCAAACGCTCTTTAACAAATTGAATCAAGCAATTCGTGTGGGTGCTTGTGAGTACGGACTGATAGTCGCCAAGATTATCAGCATCACAAGTGGCCATGCGAGAAATCACATAGTCATTTGAGATTGCTGAGCCAAGTTTAGGGTTTCTTAAAAACCCAAGCAGTATTGAACTGAAGAGTTTGATCATGGCTCAGATT